>ENA-ORXR01002110-ORXR01002110.1-marine-metagenome-genome-assembly--contig:-NODE-2110-length-19502-cov-3.392638_pt1 | contig 19502 bp, 19 predicted proteins | sample MGYA00237866_ERZ511479 | MGnify/ENA metagenome assembly ERZ511479 | reverse complement strand
ATAATCGGCACGTTTAGGCCCACCCGGCACATCCTCTTTGGTTATGCGAGCAGCAAGTTTGCCTCTGACCTTAACTCGCCCTTTGGTCATTACTTCTTCACGGAATTGCCTTTGTTTCCACCCAGCCTTCAAGATAGCTGGAGTGATTAACTTTGTGCAGACGTCCCGTTCTGTAAAGCCATTTAGTTCTTGATGGCTATAGCCCTTCATATTCCTCCTTTATCTCATCAGACATTAGTCCACACACCAATGATTAGGTAAATCTTTGGACAGACACCAATCGACTTTTTGGCTCCGCGATGCGCCTTACTGTGAGCCAAAATTATTATTCAGATAGTAACGCCACTATACCGCAGCTTAATATTCATTCAACTGTTCATTAATTCGTGCTTCTGATTCTGCCGTTGCTGGTTAGGAGATCCATAAGCAAAAGCCACTGTTATTGGACAATAGTGTTATTCTGAGGTGGTGTATTTTTATCTATTTTGTGAGCGGTATAATCTTTGTAACTGCTTGATAGATCTTCTGCTTTGCCAATACAGTCGGTGAAACCACTATTCAGCCAGATTTGTTTTTGGTTCTTTGTACGAAGCTGATCCCGCAATTCCTGAGCAGCTCTTTAGTGTTGAATACTTCAAAGCATCGGTTGCTGAGATTGCTATTAATGTGTAATATTATGTGTGAATAAGTGTGTTTAAAGAGGTGTAAAAATGGCTACAAACCTAGCAATAGACATGGATCTTCTTAATGAAGCTTTGCATGTAAGTGGCCTAAAAACCAAAAAAGATACGGTAAACCAAGCACTTATGGAATTTATACAGCGCCGTAAACAACGTGAAATAATCGCTCTTTTTGGCAAACTTCCCCAAGATAGTGATTATGATTACAAGAAAGGGCGGAAATGAGCGGCGTCCTTGTAGACACCTGTATCTGGTCTTTATCCTTACGAGGTGAGCAGCCAAAGAATATTGATATTGCTGAACAGCTCACTCAGCTCATCGATGAGAATACGGTAAAAATGATCGGGGTGATTCGACAAGAGGTGCTTTCTGGGTACAGCGATAAAAGTAGCTTTGATGGCCTACGCCAGAAGTTGAGTTATTTTCCTAATGAGGCAACGCTTGACGAAGACTATGAAGCTGCTGCTGAGTATTCAAATTTTTGCCGGACAAAAGGAATACAAGGATCACATATTGATTATTTAATTTGTGCCGTTGCTGTTCGTGCGAAGTTTAAAATTTATACTGTTGATAAAGACTTCTTGCTTTACTCGAAACACTTGCCAGTGTCACTTTTCTAAAGTTTAAGCCTACACAGCTGCTTGGCGCTTTAAAGCAGCGGCTATTTCTGTTTTTACCTGCTTAGAAATCATTTAACGTTGTAATTTGTCTATCGTGTGGATAGATTGCAACGTTAATAGAGTAAGTCAACCAACAAGGGACGTTAAGATTATAAGGAAGGAGCATGGGTATTGATAAAGTCCTCATGAGCGACTTACTAAGATATAAATTTTAAACAGAAAGTTTATAAAAAGTTTAAGAATGAAAGTACTCATCTCGTTATTGTTTCAGTGTGTTCTGAAACAGAGGCTTCGCAAGTAGAAGTAAGGTAATAGAGTAGTGTCATGACTTGGATGCGCACCATCACCACTAATACTGCCAGAGATAAATTACGCGCACTCAAGGTACGTCGCTATAAAGATGAGTGTGGCGACTTTATCGAAAATCTTGAGTCTGATGCCTCATCCCCTGAAAGAGAGCATGCGGTTACAACCGACTTATCCCGGGTGATTAACGCGATGAAAGGGTTGAAGGATGCGCAGCGAGAGTGCCTGATCTTGTCCTGCTATCACGGCTACTCACATGCGGAATTGGCCGCCAAACTTGGTCAACCACTTGGCACCATTAAGACTCGGATCCGCTCGGGTAAAGAGCAAGTGATGCTGCCCGCCTGAACACGCCAAATATCCATGACATTTAATGCGTTCTCTGGGATTATAATCAGCTAAATAAACAATCCCTAGAGGTTTAACATGAAACGAATTCTGTGTTTTGGCGACTCCAACACCTGGGGATATGACCCTGAAACAGATCAGCGTTATGACCATACCACCCGCTGGCCTTGTGTAATGCGCAGCATTTTGGGAGATGAGTACGAGATTGTTGAGGAAGGCATGAATGGTCGCACAACGGTTTGGGATGACCCGGTCGACGGTCTCATGAGTGGACTCAGCTACCTTAAGCCATGCTTGTTGTCGCATAAGCCGCTGGACAAAGTCATTGTCATGCTTGGCACTAATGATTTGAAAGATCGGTTTAACGTATCCGCTTATGAGATTGCAAAATCGGCAGGGCGCTTGGTGCAAATGATCCAGTCTAGTGACGCCGGCCCTCAAGGAGCTGCGCCAGAGGTCTTACTCATTGCTCCACCACCCATCGTCATGGGTGAGAATGGTTTAGATACAAGGCTGTATGGACTGGAAAAGTCGCAGCAATTTGCCAGGCAGTTTGCGGATATAGCCAACGAATTGGATTGTGATTTTGCCAATGCGGGCGAATTTATTGAGTCCAGCCCGGTTGATGGAATTCATTTTAGTGCGGAGGCACAGCGGCAATTAGGGCGGTCAATTGCGAAAGTTGTCATGGCTAAAAATAGAAGCTGAATAGATTGGGGATGTTCGTTATCATGGGGTCAATCCCAATCGAACCACATCAGGAAATTCATTTATGTGTTCAGACGAACAACTTCAGGAAATTAAGCTTTTAAACCAATTCAATCTTAAGTCAGCAACCGCTATCGGGATTAAGGTGCACTCAAGTGAGGCAGCACCAGAAGCCGTTGCCGCCGCCGCTAGATTACATGCGAAAGGATTGACCGACCATGTCGATGGGGGGTATCTCACTGAGCGTGGTATCGAAGCCGCGAACCATGCGCAGGTTTTAGTTGGCCTGTTGAGTGACTAGCCTTTAGTTCATGAATCTGAGTCAGTAGCTTAAAATCGTAGCGTCAGCTAATCTGCTGACGTGAAAACCTTGTCTCTCTTCAAGTAGTAAGACTCCTCACCTACGATCACCGACCGATCATGCTGCCAGCTAGTATCAAAATAATAGGCGGCATCTTCAGGGATGCTATCAAACTTGGCGATGATTGGATTTAATTCAGATATAACACCGCTGTTGATATTGATTTTGTAGCGATGCAAGGCATCCTGCGTCCAGCCGAAATGGTTGCTAGGGTGATCAGCTGGAGCACCATAATTATCAAGCACAGTCTCGTGCAGACTCACCGGTATATTAACGTGCAAGCTGTCGCCTTTCAGAAGTGTGGTTAGTGCATGATGTGTCGATGAGACGGGGGTGTTCGTTCCGCGTTTTCCAAGAATGATCTTCTGCTTCTCAAAAGGCGCGTCAGGATTACTGATATCAATTAAAGAGAGTTTCACTCCCTGATCCCAAGCCCCGCGGATTCCACCGAAGCCCACACTGTCATCCGTTTGTGCGATGGCGTCTTTGCCGATACCCAGCAAGAAGTGTTCGCCTACCGGCATCAGAAAGTCAGAATAACCATCAATTTCTAATGCACTTATAATATGCGGATCAGTCGGATCAGAAAGATTCAAAATATACAAAGGGTCAGTGGCACGAAATGTCACCAAATAACCACGCTCACCAATAAAGCGAGTCGCATAGATATGCTCACCTTTTTTGCCTAAGGGTGCCGTTCGTCTTTCATTAGGCAACGTTGCAATAATCTCTAGGGCGGAGTCAGCTGCATTTTCTTTTAAAATGTGCAAACGTGCTGGTGAATCAAAACTATCGGCGGTTTCGCCAACATAGCTTAGTACTCTTAAAATTCCACTTTCTTCGCTCATGCGGAAAGGCTTTTGGCTTTGCTGCCAACCAAGGTGCCCCTCAATACTGGCTGAGCCACGATAATCTGTTTGCACACCATCGAGAGCGAATTTATGAATCTCAGTTGTTGGCAACCCTTCGTAAATCACTTCACTAGACTCATCCGTATATAGGTGCCGAGTGGTCGCCAGGTAAATTGCATCGGTAGAAGCGTAGACTGTCTCAGCATCACCAATGAAGCACTGACCTCTAGGCGTGAGTTCAGCCTCATCTAGATCAATCGCCAATAAACTGATAACACTTTGTTGCCTAAAGTTAGAACCTTGTTGGCCAGTGTGAAAGCAGTTTTCAGCGTTAAACATATCACGCTGCTCACCATTGACTTGATACTTCGGCAGCATGTCATCTAGCGGCGTCTGATCGATCAATTTGCGATTATTAGCGGCTTCACTACGATCTTCAGGAAAGTCAACCAAACCGGGGATTTTCGCCGTATGGCGTGTTGCTAAGTAGACAATAGAACCGATGCGCCGACTGCTGATCAACTTGCCATCCAGTGTGAGCTTGTTTTGCAACTCAGGCGCCGTTGGTTCGCTAATATTAACGGTGAAAAGTTCGGTCAATTTCTCGTCTGCATAATCAGCTGAAAACCAAGCTCCATTAGCTCCGTAACCGCCATTACCGGCTAAAGCAGTCAGCTGGTTTTTTGCAGATCGTAGGTACAGTCCAGACAAGGCGTTACCGGCAAGGGTATGAATGGGTAACGACCCCACTAATCTTGCATTGCCGCTTTCAGCTTTAAATATCTTAATGCCTGGTGAGATTATTGAGCTGATGTAAAGATGCTTGCCGTCAGTTTTCAGGCGATCGCTTTCATCAACGCCACTCTCTTGAAGGGTTGTTGAAGAATAAGATGCAGTTGGCGATGAACTGTTCGGATTCCCCTCACTGGCAAGTATGAACCCGTCATAAGAGTTATTATCAAACGACCCATATCGTTCGACTAAAGAAGCTTTAAATTGCTTTCCGAAAACATCAGAAGATCGGACACGCTCAAGCCGTGACGAAGCGATGCTAGCGCTGTCAACTGGGATAATGCCGTCTCTAGGTTCTACACTGCTGTTAACGAGCAACATAGAGACCAAGAGCAGCAATAGAACTTTTGTTATTGTTTCCATGCGTTACTGCCGATAATTTAGTACAGTGAAACATTTTGGAAACCGTCCCTAAATCAAAATACGAATGTTTAATTAAAAGCATTCGTTTCACTGTTTATTATTATGGGTCGACGTGAGCCAATTTAATGTTCAAATAACCTGATAGTCTGTAAGTATTGATGAATCAATAGCTTAGAATTTATTCTTAATTATTAAAATACGTTGGGTTATGGTTATTTTTTAGTCTAATTAATTTTTGTTTCGTGGAAAGTTTAAACAGTATGAGTAAGTTAACGCTGCAAGAAATAAAGACACTTTGCTTCAACAGGCTGCGCGAATGTGGTGCCAGTGAACAGCAGGCAGAAGTCGTTGCTTTAGAAGTAATGGATGCTGAAGCGGAAGGCATTCGCAATGTTGGATTGGGTTATCTGCCGCTTTATCTTAATCACTTACGCTGTGGAAAAGTCGTCGGCGACGCGGTACCTGAAATCGTCAAACAATCTGCCTCTGCGATCATAGTTGATGCTAAGCACGGCTTTTGCCATACCGCTTATGTGCATGCTGAAGATGCATTAGTTGCTCTAACCAAAGAGCAAGGCATTGGCATGATGGCGATTAATCATTCTTACTCTGCAGGTGTTTTGGGGTGGTTTGTGCGCCGACTTGCTGAGAACGGTTTGGTGTCATTAATGTTTGCCAATTCACCCAAAGCAGTCGCCGCACATGGTGGGAAAGTGCCGTTTTTTGGCACTAATCCATTTGCTTTTGGAGCACCGCGCCAATCTGAAGGTCCTGTGATTGTGGATATGGCGACGGCATCAACTGCACGTGTCAATATCGTTCAGGCAGCACGCGAGGGCACTCCGATTGATGCCGGTCATGCGATTGATTCAGAAGGCAATCCTACAACCGATGCAGCCGAAGCACTCAAGGGCGCACAGTTACCCGTTGGTGGCCCTAAAGGTTTTGGTCTGGGTTTGATTGTTGATTTAATGGGTGGCGTGTTAACGGGCAGCAATTGCTCCTATGAAGCGCCATTATTTTCCAACAACGAAGGTGGTGTGCCAAATGTTGGGCAAAGCATCATTGCTTTCAATCCTGAGTTTTTCTCAGCAGGTTATATCGAACATCTCGAAACCATGTTTACTGATATGACGCAGGATAACGAGGTGCGCATTCCTGGCGAAAGACGGCACCAGCTGCGCGCCAAGTACGAGCAGGAAGGCGTCGAGGTTCCTCAGGATTTACTCGATAGAATAGCGGCTATTTAGAGAAACTAGATGACTACGGTGTAATATCAGCCGTAGTCAGAATCTCATCTTTGTGTAGATAATAAACTTCATCTCCGATCATCACAGAGCGATCTAACTCCCAGCGCGTGTAGTAGTTTATTCCAGAATCATTGGTTTCAGAGATGATGCTTGGCAGTACAGAAATGTTTCCACTGACAGCATTGATGTTGAGACGGTAAAGCTCATTTCGGGTCCAGTTGTAATGATAACGTGGATCCTGTGAACCGTAAGAACTCGAGGCTGGGCTGGTGTAGTGCAAACTGACTGGCAGCGCCATTTTTAAGGTATCGCCGATTTGCAATGTAGTTAATGCGTGGTGACTCTGCGAAACAGCCGTTTCTGTGCCACGACCACCGATAATAATTTTCTCTTTTTCAAACGGTGCACTAGGGTCGCTGATATCGATTAAGGATAATTTGACACCTTGGTACCAAGCGCCTCGGACATCACCGTTAAAATTATTTGATATTGTGTCTGCAATCGCGTCCTTGCCGATACCCAATAGGTAATTTTCACCAACCGGATGGAGATAATCAGAATAACCGTCGATCTCAAGCTCACTGGCAATATAAGGATCAGCAGGGTTTGACAAGTCCAGAATATATAGTGGGTCGGTTGCGCGGAATGTCACTAGATAACCTTTGTCACCGATAAATCTCGACGCGTAAATTTGTTCGCCCGGTTTACCCAAAGGAGCTGGGCGATTAGCATTCGGTAGTTCACCGATAACCTTTAAAGTACCATCCGCCTCAGCCAAAGTATAAAGATGTGCAGGCGAGCTTTCACTGCTTTGTTGCGACCCCGTATAAGTGATAATGCGCAATACGTCGTTATGTTCACTCATTCGAAATGGCTTCAGATCCTGCTGCCAACCTAAATGGCCAGCGACACTAGTCGAACCCTTATAAGTAGCGTCAGAGCCCTCTAATACAAATTTGTGCACTTCGGTAGTCGGTGTGCCATTGTATATTGAGATGCCGTTCTCAGTGGTGTATTGATAGCCCGTTGTCGCAAGATATAACGCATTTTGTGATACATAAAGCGTTTCAGCATCCCCCATAAAGCACTTGGCTTCAGGCTCTGGGCTAGCAGCATCGAGGTTAATCGCCACCACACTGATTATGCTACTTTGCTGGTCATTTGGATTATTGTAGTCAGTAACAAAGCAGTCGCCACTGTCAAACAGACTGACCTTCTCACCGTTATTAATGCTGTAGGTTGGGAGCAAATCACTAAGGCTGGAATTGTTTATCAGGGATCGGTTAAGCGCCACATCGGTTTGTGATTGTGGGTAATTCTTAATTCCTTCTGGGGTGGGAGTGTGGCGTGTAGCTAAGTACAAATAAGAGCCGATTCTACGACTGCTGATTAGCTGACCATCGATACTGAGTTTGGCTTTTTGAGCAGGATTTTCTGGATTACTAATGTCCAGATCAAACACTTCCGTTTGGCGACTTTGCCAGTAATAAGGTGCAAACCACATATCCGCCATAGGGTAGGCATCTGCGCCATCTCCGGAAATCGTCAATAACTGACCCTCAGCATCACGCAGGTAAAAACCTGAAAACGGTGCGTTATTGATAGTCGTCAAATCATGCTTTTTGACTAACGGAGCGGCTCCTTCTTCAGCTCTGAAAATCTTAATAGTGGGCTGATCGACAGAGCTAACGTATAGATAGTTACCATCAGTTTTTAGTCGATCCGCTTCGTCAACAGCAGACTCCTGAGTATTAGTGCTGGATGTTGGCGTAGCTGCACCAGACGGTGTTGCAGCAACGGCAGAATCACTACTGGTAATGGTTTCGAGTGTATGGGCATAAAAACTGTCGTTAATTGTCCCGTAATTGTTCAGTAGAGAAGTCTTAATTTGTGATTCGAGTTCAGCGTCAGAAGCCGCCGTTTTAAGTGCTAGTGTTCCACCATTAGAGCCATTGTTTGAACCCGTGTTGTTATTGTTACCTTCTTCCGTATTCGTTTCTGTGCTACCACAAGCAACTAGAAATAACGAAGTTACCAAAAGTGGCGTTAACTTGCTTAGGAGGTTCATGGCACCGTACTCAAAATGAACAATGGGTCAAATATACAATAAAATAGGATTGAAAACAGAATTTACTGTACCAGCGGGTGTGCTTAGAGGTCTTTTAGAGATCCCCAGGAACCCCATAACTTGGCGCATCACTAGGATTAATCGCCCGCGTCGTATAAGCATCCATCTCCGGCTCATAAGCCTTCCACAAATCAATCAACTCATTGACCGGATCGCCATCGCTCCAATCAATACGCAAATCCACCAGCGGCCAGCTGTTAACATCCGCTACTTTCAACCCGGAGGAGTGCGTCGGGCCTTCTTCACCACCCGCATCAACCCCCGCTTTGAGTGCCAGCAACAAGCGCTCGGCAAGGTGCAAATTAGCGCCCGCTTCAAACTGCTCCGCCATCGCTAACGGGACTTTGTCATGTGACAGTAAGTTGCCTGCAGCGACACAGCTTGCGCCTTCCACCACCTTATTCGTGCCTAAGATTTCACTGCCTGTAAAGTGAGCGAGGTCGCCATGGGTATCGACAACCGTCAACTGGCGGTATTCAATATGATCGCGGCCAGCAGTAATTTTATCCAGCGCTTCCTGCGGATCTAAACCTTCTTCAAGATAGTCCAGAATCAGCGGCCCCAAACTTGGATCGGTGACATTTTGTGTGGCAACAGCGCCTATACCCGCACGTACCCAAGGGCAACGACTAGCGACGCAGATACTAGAGGTTGTAATTGCAACGCCTGTCATATTGGTACGTGTGCAGTGACCAACGATGGAAAATGTCATGGAAATCCCCTGAAAAATTGAATCTAGTAAGTGTTGATAGCAGTCGAGCTTAAGCTCTGTAGTTAACTTTATAATAGCTTAAATTTTAGACTTTGTGAGTTATTCGCACAAACGCCGTGCGATGTATTGGGTGAATTCGTGATTTTCGCGTTCCAGCCAGCATAGCGGCCCGGCACTAGATAGCAAGCCTTTAGAGCCTTTAAAAATCCCCTCAACCACACCGCGATCCTCTTCATTGACCCTATCCAGAAAGCTGATCACTTCGCTAGTCAAGGAATCAGGATCTTCACTGGCAGCTAGCACTTCAGGCGCCAACGCCGCGCCATAGCGAATTTTGACCTTGTCATGCCCCAGTGGCTGCAAAGATAAATACCATAAATGATCTGGCGCTAAAGAAATCATATGCGATGGGAAAATAGTAGGTAACACCGAGGTATGGCGCTGCTTGCCTTTGAGTACTTTATTGTCGGGATGCGCGTTGCCGACGGGTGCGGACTCTTTTTTCGAGTAAAGTTGATAAGTGAAAGCAGCGTTCGGTGGCAGCTCTGAAAACTTCGTATCCTCCACTGGAAAATGCCCCCCAACCGTCGCACGATGGGTTACGGGCAAATGGTAGCCTTCCATGAAGTTTTCAGTGAGCATTTTCCAGTTGGTATTCCAGATATGATCCTGCTGTACGATGGGTACATAGTTTGCCATGTGGTAGTTGGCCACCACGTCTTGTAATTCGCTTAACTGACCAACAACTGAAGCTGCGTCGTTATTTCGCGTGATGTAAATCCAGCCTTCCCACACCTCACAACGTATTGATGCTAAGCCGTAATTCTTCTTGTCAAAGTTTGGTCGATCCTGCATGTATGGCGCGGATTTCAAACTACCATCAATGTCGTAAGCCCATGCGTGGTATGGGCACAGAATGCGCTTGTTTTTGCAGCTGCCGGAACCTGTTAGCAAGGTCATCATGCGGTGACGGCAAACATTGGCAAATGCCGCAACCGAGTCATCTTTTTGGCGTATCACCACCACCGGCTGCTGATCAAGCTCATAGCTCAGGTAATCGCCTGCCTTTGGGATCACATTACTAAGCCCCACACAAAGCCATTCTTGATCAAAAATATCTCGCTGCTCCCGATCTGCAATGGCAGGGGAGTGATACATCTCAGGCGACATGGCCGTCGCTTCATCTTGAGGTAACGCGGCCAGTGTGGCCAAACGCTTAAGTGTTGCCAATGGATCAGTAATTTCTGACATAAGAACCTGCCCACATGTTTGTCTTTGGCTAAGACCAAACAAGCTCTGTTACGTTAAGTTAAGTTAATGTCTTTTGCTGGCTTCTCAATTCAATAGATTTTCCGCATTCTGGCGGCCTATTCTCAAAGTGCCGCTTAAGCTTCGTCGTCCGGAATAATCGCTTCCACATCGATCTCCATCACCATCTCCGGCAATGCCAACCCATTGACAATTAATCCTGTTGAACAGGGATGGACTCCTTTTAGGTGCTTGCCTATTTCGGTATAAACTTCTTCGCGATAAGCGCGATCGGTAATGTAGATCGTCGTTTTGACGATGTGTTCCAGTTTGGCACCAGCCTCTTCCAGTAACGTGGTAACGCCTCGCATAGCCACTTCCGATTGCTTCCTCGGATCGCCTACCCCATGAAAATTACCATCCAAATCAAAGCCCGTCTGGCCCCGTAGGAATACCCTGTTACCCGCACGAACGGCCATGCACAAATCATTACTCATGGCTTTGCCGGGGTACATGTCTGCGGTGTTAAATTTTCTAATGCGTGTGTGTGCCATCAATCTTCCTCCCTAATTACCCTTTGCCTTAGTCGTCCTTGCCTAAATCACTGAAGTACTGCGCGACTGCCCGATCACCTTTGCGATCACTAATTCCGTTCATTACATTGTCAGACAAACCCGCACCGTCTTTTACAAAATTCAGCGAGCCATCAAAATCAAAATTGCGATAAACCGCACCCAAGTGAGCGAATGGTGGCGCTTGAGCGAATAACTGAAAGGTTAAACGATGTCCCGCATAATCAGAATTCAACAAATCGCGGGCATAGGCTAATAATTTACGACGGTCTTCCGCTGCCCAGTTGTCATTGATGGTGTAATACTTGTCCATCCACGGCTTGGTTTCCGGAGAGTCAAAAGTCGCGGCATTGGGGGTTACGCAAATCTGTCCACCACATAACTCGCGTGCGGTATGCATCATCTCTGGAAGATTCTTCAGTGCGTGTACGCGACCCGTAAATAGCAGCGATTGGTTCGGCATCATCAAGCCCGCAGGGGAGCGTTCACCCAGAGCAATAGATGCGGTTAAATGTGCATTAATACCTTCTCGCCAGACAGCAAGTGCAGCCAGTTTTTCTTGCACGGCAGGCTGCTTCTCTAAACCTGTCTGACGCACGTTAAATAATGCAGCACCAATCATTTGATCTGCTGTTTTTAGAGTACGTTGCACATAGGCAAAGGCTGAGTAACGGTGCAGTGTGGCACGGATGAAAGTAGCCGCTTTTGTATGGCGATAGAAAAGTACGTTCTCCCATGGTATCAATACATTATCGAAGATAACGATGGTGTCGATTTCATCAAACTTATTCGCTAGCGGGTAATCACGTTGATCAGCTCGTGGGCAGCCACCACTGGCTCCAGCAAAACCGCTACGACAGATAAATTTTAGATTAGGCGAGTTTAGATCACAGATAAAACCAACCGCGTAATCCGATAATTGCTCGTTACCCCAGTTGGCAATCGTTGGCTTGGTGAACGCTTGGTTGGCGTAGGCTGCTGCTGTTTCGTACTTGGCACCACGTACTACGATACCAGCATCAGTTTCTTTGACCACGTGTAGCAACATATCGGGGTCTTGATCTTGCGGCGCTAAGGAGCGATCACCTTTAGGATCTGTGTTGGCAGATACATGGAAGGGGTCGGCTTTTAGCACTTTGTGGATGTGCGTTTCGATGTTCTTGGAAAACTGTGGATCAACTTCATTTAGGATGTCTTGACCGTCATATAACGACCACATCTCGCCAACGGTTTCGTCACCGACACGCGTGACCACGCCGCCAATATCTTCCATCATGGTGTCAGTTGCGCGACGCTTGGCCCACCAGTCTTCCTGCGTGTAAGGCAGGGCATTACCGATGGCATTGGTGTCGCCATCCTGCTCAACCGTCATCAGGTCTTTAGTGGCTTCCTCGTGCTGCATGTCGTAGATGCGCGCGCGGATATCAACCAAGGGCTTAAACTGTGGGTGAGTGGTAAGGTCTTTGACGCGTTCGCCATTCATGAAAACTTCGCGGGTTCCCTGAAGTGAATCGCGGTATTCCTGTCCGGTTCTGATCATAACTGGCTCCCTTGTTTGCTGACTGTAATCAGTGTACAAGGCTAGCTATGCCAGATAAAATATTTATTAGCTTGGTTTAGAATAGTTTTTAGTTTGTTAAGTGTTTTACTTTGAGGTTTACATGCCATCTTACGACCTTATCCTTAATGCCTTCGTGACGCTGTTCGTGACTGTCGATCCCATTGGTAATGCGCCGTTATTTCTAGGAATCACCATCGGTTTAAGCTCCAAAGAAAGGCGATCTGTTGCTCTTCGTGGCGTGGCCGTTGCCTTCGTCATTCTTGCACTATTTGCTATCACAGGTACTTCGATTCTGGATGCAATGGGTATTTCTATTGATGCCTTTCGCGTGGCAGGTGGCCTGTTGCTGTTTTACACCGCATTTGAAATGATTTATGAAAAGCGTCAGGAGCGAAAAGAAGAAGTATCACAATACGCAATGAAAGATCATATTGCTAATATCTCCGTGTTTCCATTAGCGATTCCACTGCTTGCCGGGCCAGGCACGATTTCAGCCACTATCCTATTGTCGTCTCAAATGTCAGCAGCAAGCTCGGGTTCACCGTGGTTAGGTGTTGGTATTTTGATGGGCGTTATTATTGCACTCATGGTATTAACGGCAGTGACTTTAATCGCGGCAGAAGTGCTTGATAAGTACATTGGAAATACTGGAAAAATGATTCTGACCCGATTGCTAGGCGTGTTACTGGCTGCATTATCAGTACAGTATGTTGCAGACGGTGCCAGAGCATTATTCGGGCCAGCTCTAAGCAGTGCTGGAGCTTAGTCTTGTTTGATTTCTCACTAAGACAGCTCCAGTATTTTGCTAAAGTCGCCGAGGTAAACAGCCTGGCTGTCGCTGCACGTGAGCTGCATATTTCACAGCCATCAATTTCAACGGCAATCACCAAACTGGAAGCGGCACTCGATATTCAACTGTTCGTTCGTCACCATGCGCGAGGTGTGTCATTAACGTCAGCAGGTGCCCGCTTATTGGGGGAGGTGAATGGATTGTTAGCGCATGCGGAAGATGTCAGGCGCAATGCCCAAGGCTTAGCTCAGCAGATGCGTGGGCGTTTGCACATCGGCTGTTTTGGACCGCTGGCAGCGCTGTATTTACCCGCGATAGTTACCGAGTTTCATCAGCAATATCCAGATGTGGAATTATTGCTATATGAGGCCGATAACGATGCTCTGCTCACCGGTTTGCAGGCTAATCTTTATGATGTGGTGATTGTGTATAAGCTAGATATCCCTTCCACTTTACGGTCAGAGCATCTAGCCAGTTTCAAACCGCACGTAATTATGGCACCTGATCACCCATTGGTTAATGAGGATAAAATCACACTGAAGCAGCTGGCGGAACACCCCATGGTGTTGCTGGACTTGCCACGTAGTCGTGAATATTTCTCGACGCTTTTTGAGAGTAGAGGTTTGCATCCAGTGGTTAGTATGCGTTCGCCTTCGTTTGAAACTGTACGGTCATTGGTGGCAAATGGTGCGGGGTTTTCTGTACTGGTAACACGGCCGGGTTCGAAGCTTAGTTATGATGGCAAGCCATTGATTGAGCGGGAGATTGAAAACCAAATACCACTAACGGATGTTGTGTTAGTTCACCATCAGAATGAACGCCCCACGCGGCTACATGAGGAGTTTGTGATATACTGTAAAAGACATTTCAAAGCGTTGAAGAATTAATTTTATCATAACTAACGCCATATTTGACTTTATTTTTTGACTTCATATAATGTAGTTGTTACTGAAGTGGATTGCCTCTCATGAATATTGCACAGGTAACCTCAGAGCAAGCTGTCGCTAAGTTTAAAACGACGCTGTACCTTACTGAGGAAAATAAAAATAAGCTGGATCTTCTGAATGCAAAAAACAGAACGCGTCTAATTAACCAAGCCATCGCAGAAAAGCTAGAAGCTATAGAGCGTCAGCTACTAAAAGAAAAGCTACTGAAGTCATTAGAAAATCTTGAGGCTAAACCTTCAGGCGGTGTTTCGACAGAGGATGCATTACGCGAAATAAGGCAACGGGAACTTAATCAACTAGTGGCTAATGATGAGTAACCTATATGTGGTTGATGCCAATGTGTTCGCTAAGCTGTTCATTGAAGAAGTTGATTCGGATCAGGCTAGGAAATTCCTAAAGCATTGCGTACAACAGGAAATTTCCCTATTAGCTCCCTCATTATTTACCTATGAAATTCTGCAAATTGCGATTTACTATAATTACCCAATTCAAAAAGCCCTGGCAGTCGTAGACGACTATAGGGCTTTTAACTTAACCACTACGGAGCTTAATGCCGATCAATGGATGTTAGCAGAATCAATGACTCAGTCAGGGCATAGACGAAGCGGATTCCCGTCACTTTATGACAGTTGCTATCACGCGATGGCGGTCAAAAATGACTGCTTGTTTTTGACTGCTGATAAACGACATGCCGCTAAAACGGAGTCATTTGGCCACTTGCAACTTTTGAAGGATTGGAAGCCAGAATAACAGCACTCTTTTGCTGTGCGAAACGACCACTTCTTAAAGGCAATTATAACTGAAGAGCCAAACGCTCCACCGGCTTTTCAGAAATCGGCCAATGCAAAATCGCGGCAACCAGCGACAAACCAACCCCTAACCACCAAACTAAATCATAATTTCCCGTTTGCTCATACGTCCAGCCACCCAGCCAAACGCCGCTAAAGCTACCGAGCTGATGACCTAGAAACACAAATCCATACAGCATCGACATGTAGCGTGTACCAAACATCACTGCTACTAAGCCTGAGGTTGGAGGCACGGTTGCAAGCCATAAAAAACCCATCACGCCGCAAAAGGCAAACACGCTCACCAGAGAAATAGGTGTCAGTACAAAAACAGTAATCGCTACGCCACGCAACATATAGATGGTTAACAGCACGTGGCGACGTGGGTATTTCGATGACAAGATGCCGGCCGTATAGGCACCGACGACGTTGCATAAACCAATGGTGGCAACACTCCAGGCCCCCACCCAAGACTCAAAACCGAGGTCAGAAAGGTAGGCTGGAAGGTGTGCGGTTATGAAGGCAACATGAAAGCCACACACAAAGAAGCCCATCAATAAAAACACATAAGAGCGGTGCGCGAATGCCTCTTTAAGGGCTTCACTCATTTTTTGTTTTGGGAGGTTTTTATCGGCGGCCGACTCACCAGCGTAGGGTGCAAGCGGCATTGCGAGTAAGATCATTGCGAAGGCTGATAGGGCGAGAATGTGCAGTGTGTTCACCCAACCCACACTATCGATCAGCCCTTGTGCAACGGGCACGACTAAGAACTGCCCCATCGAGCCAGCAGCGGTTCCGACGCCTAAAATCCATTGCCTGCGATCTTCATCCACCGCACGAGCTAGTGCGGGGAGAATGATGCCAAATGAGGTGCCTGCGACGCCTGCGCCTACTAACATTCCCGCCGAGCCATGCAACATCCAGGGTTCAGTCACATGCGGCATCAGTGCCATGCCTAGTGCGTAAAGTAGTGTTCCAGCAGCGATGACTTTGAGATTCCCAAAGCGGTCAGCGAGTGCCCCAGCAAAGACGGCAATGACTCCCCAAGACAGGTTTTGGATGGCCAGTGAAAGCCCGATGACGTCGCGTCCCCAGCCATTCGCTTCGCTGAGTGGTTTAACGTACAGGCCAAATCCGGCACGGTAGCCAAAGGACAGTAGCACCAGCAGGCAAGCTGAAACGATCAGGAAGTAACTGCTTGGTGGAATTTTAGAGAGTGCTTTGCCCATGGCCTTATGCTGCTAAGTTAGACTTGAACCCGCAGCATAAAACAATCATTAGCATTTTGCAGAGCAAATCTGCAAAATCATAAAAAACAATTAACGACGACTATCGCCGGGATAAAGGGATCTTAAAAACAATCCGAGACCACCAAAAGCAAGCACCAGTATCACGATCAAATCAAACGCTGACATTCGCTGAAAACTAAAATTTACGCTGGCAATCACACCGAACATTAGTGAGACAAGGGAGGCAACGGCGAGTATCCAACCCAAATAGTTTTTTGAGTTATAGAAGATCAAGCCCACACCAAAGATAAACGGAATCATGATCATACCGCTGGTGATGCTGAAGCCACCGACATTGTAAACGCTGTAACCAAAACCGAACCGGGATCTTATAACGATGGCATTTAGCAGCATGTAGAAGCCGCTGCACATCATTACCAGACCGATAAAAAAGGGCATTAACCCACCATCTGAACCGCCTGCTCCACGCATAATACTTTCCTGATTTTTTGTTAAAGTTATTTTTTGAGGGCATGCTACCAAACGCGAGAGAAGATGCGTACGCTTGAAAGTCAACGGTAGCAAAACCCAGATAGTTGGAGCATCTTGTAAATATTCAATGGAGAATATAAGTTAACCTCCTGCCCAGTATAGAATAAATCGTCAATTTATCTACGACAATCATTAGAGGTAAACGCCCAATGAAACCACTAACCACTATGGAACTGCTTTCAACGTTAGTTGGTTTTGATACCACCAGCCGACGAAGTAACCTACAGCTGATCAGTTACGTTAGAAATTATCTGGATGATTACGGCATTGAGTCCACCCTAATCTATAACGATGAAGGTGACCGAGCGAATCTCTACGCCACCATTGGCCCGCATGACGTGGGTGGTATTTTACTCTCTGGGCATACCGATGTCGTGCCAGTAACGGGACAAGCATGGGACTCAGATCCTTATGATTTAACCGATCGGGACGGCATTCTTTATGGGCGTGGCAGCAGCGATATGAAATGTTTTATTGCAGCAACCTTAGCGGCTGTTCCGGCCATGGTTAGCCAGCGTTTGCAAACACCGCTGCATCTGGCATTTTCTTATGACGAAGAAATTGGCTGTGTTGGCGCCAAACACATGGTGGAAAAACTCAAGCTGCTTGAGGTAAAACCAAAACTAGGCGTTATCGGTGAGCCAACCCTGATGCAGAGCATTGTCGGGCATAAAGGCAAGCAAACCTTTCGTGTCGAATTCACCGGTTTTTCCTGTCATTCCGCCTATTTGGATGATGGGGTCAATGCCATCGAGCATGCGGCAAAACTGATTCTGTTTATCCAGCAAATGAATCAGAAACTGGTTGATCGTGGGCAAACGGATTCGGGCTATTCAGTGGATCATTCCACCTTTCAGACTGGCGTGATTAAAGGTGGCACGGTAATCAATATAGTACCTCGATCTTGTGAGTTCATTTTTGAAATACGCCATCTGCCGCAACATGATGTTGAAGCAATGCTTAAAGAAATTACTGACTATGCTGATCAGGAGGTACTGCCTGAGATGCGGGCTAAAAATAGTGAGTCTGACATCAGCTTCACTAATTTATCGGCTTACCCAGGGATGCATACGCATGTTGAATCGGAGTGTGTGGATTTGGTTTCCTCGTTAACTAATCATGCTTGTAGCGGCGAGAAAGTTAGTTTTGGTACGGAGGGTGGATTGTTTCAGGAGCATCTTGATATGAACTGTGTGGTTTGTGGGCCGGGGAGTATTGAGCAGGCACATAAGCCGAATGAGTTTATCCATCGGACGCAGTTGGTCGAATGTGATGGGTTTTTGCAGCGGTTGATTCAGCGTTGTGCTACGAACTAAACATGCTAGTCTGGGACAATTCTGAAAAGCACGAGGCGTTGTCATCACTACTATGACATTAGGTTTTGCCTTTCCTCTTGGGCACTGCCAGATTTAAGCGTGTACCCTAAACTACTGGCTTCGCGCTCTATTTCAGCCAAAATTTTCTCTGCAAACTTTATTTGCCCTCGCTTTTGGTAGACTTTGGCTTGCAACAAAGCGGCCGATATTTTTCGAAGACGCAGGCCATTTCTGTTAAAAATGGCAACGGCCTGGGCAGACATTTTACCGGCTTGGGTAACTTCTCCCTCCGCCAACATGACCTCGGCACGAACTTTGAGTGCTTCAGCCAACATCTTTCTCAATCCCATTGTTTTCGCGTAGTCTTCAGTCCTTCGAAGTATCTGCAAAGCTTCGCTTCTTGACTTGAGGTCTCGCATTAATCGGGCTTTTGATATTAGTGTGTAGTGTAAAATGTCTTCCTGCTGAGCTTGCGATGCGGCCTTTTCTGACAGTAGTAACAGCTTAGTAGCTTTGCCTACCTCACCTTGGATACGGCACAGATCAGCGAGGTGACGTTGAAAAATACTGGTCGCTCTCAATTGCCGCTTCTTTTGCACGCTCTTAATAACGTGTTTATAACCTCTTTCAGCCTGAGTTAAGTTCCCGGTTAGATGATCACATAAAGCCCTATAACCTTTGGCGTACAAAGATGTCATTGAAGGAGTGCTACTTTTCGTGAGTATGATCTTATTTATTGTACTATCTAAAAAACCAATAGCTTTGTGTATGTTGCCCCTTTCAATTTCTGCAATCGCCAGATTAATCTCTATTCTACGTCTGGGTGCTTCAACTGATTGATTTTCATCAGGTTCAGGCCGAGCTTTTACTACATTGAGTGCTTGATTATAGAGAACGGTAGCATCATACAATTGACCTTGCATAAAGCTTACAACCGCTTGCTCGTTATATAACCAAGCGACCTCATCTCGGTAGAAAGGTAGATTATTTTCTAGGCGAACATCTTCTTCGTTACGCCTTTGTTGACTCCCTTCTTCTATCAAGTCATCTTGATAAGCACTAAGGCGAATAGAAAGATGAATGATATTCTGGATCCATAATCGATACGCCTCATAAGGTTGTTTGTTATTTAGCTCATGCATGATTTCAAGCCGAGAAATCGCGCCAATTGAAAAAGAGCCTCTGAGGATTGCGTAAGCACCTCGTAGCAGGGCACTACACTCGTAAAAATCCAGCATTGTTGGATCAACTATCTTTTCCTTACTCGTGTTCTCAAGAGAGTAATGGATGATGGAGATAAAATGCTTTAAGAGCCGGGTAACAAAATGAAAGTGATCAGAGCTCGGGGCACCTCTTCTCGCTTGAGCTTGCGCACAATAA
>ENA-ORXR01002109-ORXR01002109.1-marine-metagenome-genome-assembly--contig:-NODE-2109-length-19503-cov-110.441316_pt1 | contig 19503 bp, 9 predicted proteins | sample MGYA00237866_ERZ511479 | MGnify/ENA metagenome assembly ERZ511479 | reverse complement strand
ACGCTCACCGGAAACGAACCCGGTCCATCCGCCTCGCCCGGCGTCCAAGTCAGATTGCCCGCCGCGTCGATTGCCATGCCGGCGGGCGCGCCGGGGGCGAGGCTGAACGTCAGTCCATTCGCGGGAACATCCGCGTCCGTCGCAGACAAGGCCACGCTGAGCAACTGACCTTCGGCGACACTGGCATTGGCAACGGTGCCGAGCATCGGCGCTTGATTCACCTCGAGCACCACAATCGTCACCGTCTGCGTCGCGGCCCCCATCGGCGTGCCGTTGTCGGACACCACGATGTCGACCGTGGTCGTGGACGGTCCGTCGAGTTCGCTGGTGATCCAGGTGAACACGCCGGACACACTTTGCACCGCCGCACCGGCCGGTCCCGAACTCAGTCCGTAGGCGAGTACCTGCCCTACCCCGTCCGTGGCCACATTGGTGAACAAGGCGACATCGCCCTCGTTCACGGTGATCAGCGCCGGGTTCGACAGCGGATCGAACACCGGGGCGAGATTGAACAAGCCCGGCACGCCCACGCCCGGGGTCGGCGGCGTCGTCGCGCTCCAATTCGTAATATCTTTGCCGGTCACGAACTCGTCCACGCGCTGCAGCGAAGCACCCAAACCATCGGCCGTCGGATCCCACGGCGCGTCATCGGCGTAGCCCATTTCATCGACGATGATCCAACCGTTGTTCGGGTCGAGCGGACGCTCCAGCGCGATCCGGCCCGCCTTGTCGGACAGCTTGCCGCTATACGGACCCACCATCGGCACACTGTTCGGCGCGAGTCCAAACGTCGCCTCGAACGCGGCCCGCGCCGCCGCGTTGGTCACCGGATCAAAGCGCACCACCAAGAGATGAGCGCCGGCGGCAATCGTGGTGCCCAGCGCAAAATCAAAATCGGTTTCGCCGTTGAGCCGCCACGTCCCCGCCGCCGAACGCAACATCACCGGCGTGCTCAGCGGGTTGAACAGTTCGATGAACTCGGCAATGTCATTGTCGTTGGTGCCAATCGGTGCCGGGTGATAGTGCACTTCATTGATCACCACCGTCTGCGCGGTCGGCTCGTTGGCCGCGTCACGAGTCGGCGTTAGGCCGCGTTCGCCGATCGCGCCATCCGCCAGCCGTCCGGTCGTCTGGCCGTTGTCCTGCGCTTTGAACGCGATCGCGTCCGCGACCCGGTCGCTGCCGTTGCCCGGCAAGTACGACAACAACAAATCCTCGCCGAACGAACTCAGTCCGAAGCCGATGTTGGTCGGATTATGAAAGCCAGTGACCTCGTCGAAACTCACCCAAGAACCCGGCGCCAACGAAGAAGCCGGCAAGGCCCACTTGCGCAAGTCGGAGACGTCATCGCTCAGATACCAGTTCGGGCCCAAGGCCACCGCTGAACCGCCGGCGTTGTAGAGTTCGATCCAGTCGTTGGAATCGTATTGCGGAAATGCGGGGTCGTTCAAATCGGTGTGCGCCGCGAACTCGTTGATCACCACATCGCGCACCGCAACCGGATCTGCCTGACCCGGCGAGCCATCGCGGAACGTGCTCGCGCGCCAGTTGCTCGGGTCGTTCGCGGTCTGCGTTCCGGCACTGGTCAGCGACACCAGCGAGTGCCCTGCCCCGTCCGCCGACACCGGCCAACAACGCGCGTCGTCGTATTCGGCCGAGACCGAACAACCGAGCACGGTGTGCGAGAGTTCGAGGTCCTCGCCATTGTCAGACAACACGCCCGCGTAGGTTCCGGCCACCGGCAAGCCAGCGCCGTAACGGTTGGCGAAGGCCGCTTCATCCGCGACGACCAACACGTAGCCTCCCGCAGCGATCGAATTGATCGCTCCGCCCGCAAAGTCGAACTGCACGCCGCCGGTCAGCGCAAAACCAACCAAGCCGATCGCCACATTGGTCGGATTGTGAATCTCGATATAATCATAGTCCGCCGGATCGAAGCCGGCCAAAATTTCCGCGCCCTCGGCGTCGCGCGCGTGGTACATCACTTCGGAAATCTGCAAGGGGCAACCGGTGTCCACGGTGAAGGTCGCTTCGGTCATCGCGCTCCATTGCCCACCCAACCAAGTACGCGATTTCACCACGGTCGTCTGGGTGATCGCCTGGGGCGCGCCGTAAGTCGTCGCCGTCGGTGCAATCGCCCCGCCGATCTCGCGCGGATCGCTGCCGTCGGTCGTGAAATACACCGTTCCGCTCGGTGCGCTCATGCTCACCGGAAAGCCGGACGCGATCACGCCGCCGTGCAGGTTGTAGGTCGGCGCCTCAATCGCCGAGTACAGCCCGGCCGTGATAAATTGGTTCAACACAATGTCCGAACGCTGCGGCAGATAGTTGCTGAGAATGTCGCCCTGCTCGGCCAGCCACTCGTCGCAAACCGTGAGCGGATCATTCGCGCGATGCTGGTCGCCCCAGCGCGCCGACTCGGCCACCAGCGGACTTTTCAAATCGTCGGTTAGCGCCTTGTAACGAACCGCAAGTTGGTTGTTCACCGGCGCCAGCGGGTTCGCGTCTGGGTTGCTGCTGTCGACTCCGAGGGGTCCACCATTGAAGAACGCGCGATGAACGCGGTCGCCGAACGTCACCCGAAACTCTTCGCACTGGCGCAGTTCCTGGAACGGTGCGGCCACGCCGCGAACGTCGCCGAGGCGGTTGATGTTCACCCCGGAGTTCATGGTCATCGACCATTCGGAGTCCCACATGAAGAAGCGCCAACCGGCCGAGTCTGGCGCGTTCTCACGACCACAGTAGTAGTTCTTGCGCGGCCAGTCATTGTTGCCGGCCCAGTAGTTGACGATCAGGTAATCGGCGTAGTTCACCGGGTCGAGATAGGACTCGGTCGCCGGGTCGTCGCTGCCGTTAGGAAAGTTGCCGAGCACCGTTTGATAGGCAATGTTCTGGTCGACCGGCGCGGTCTGGGCGGACACGTTTTGACTCAGCGAGACCAGCGTGTTCCAAGCGTTTTGGGTGCGCGTGTTGCGCGCCGCATCGCCGGTGGCGTTGATGCTGCTGCCGGAGTTGATGCCGTCCCAACTATCGGCGTCGAGGTTGTAGTAGGAGGCGGCGAAGTTCGCATCGGGGCGTTCGACCGGATTGTACACGCCCCAGTAAACGCCGTTGATATAAAGGTGGGTACGCGTGCCATGCGGGTGGTTCTGGCCGAGCAGCAAGCCGGTGTCGCGGTTGAACTGATCGCGCGCGTATTGCGGATCGGTGCGCGGCGCCCACTGCCAGCCGTCGTTGGATTCCATGCGCAGCACCAACGAGTCGAACTCGTCCACGGCGTCCGGGGACGCCCCGCCGTCGTAATGATCGAACAAGGGAAAGCGCAGTTTGCCTTCGCCGTACTGCGATTTAAACAGCAGCCGGAACGACTTCTTGTCGGTGAGGCTGAAGTTGCGGAACGCACCGCCCTGGATCCGCACGCCGCAATTGATGTGGAACTCCTCGGAGCTGTTCGGATCGATATATTCGACCGAACACGCGCGCTCCCAGTTCGGTCCGCTGGAGTTCGGGTGCGAGTAGATGCCCGCCGTGCCGAACAAATCATCGAGCGGCATCACCATCGAGATGGTCGGGATCGACAGGAGATCATTTTCGATCGTGGCCCCGTATTTATTGGTAAACAAATCGCCGGGACCAATCACATCCGGGTCCATGCCATAGTCGGGCGCTTGGCCGTCCCAACTGGCGGGAAACCCTTTGGCCAAGGTTACCGTGTCGGTTTGCTGAATGACGTCTGCGGTAAAAATGTAGGTCATTGTATCGACATTGGACGGACCAAAGCCAGGCAGGAACGCGGCCGCGCGCAGCACCGTGGTCGAAGAAATGTTGACCGTGGCCAGCGGCGTCGACGCGGCGTTCGGCGCGGCGACCGCGGTGCCGTTGGTCAGCGACGGCACCGAACCATCGGTGGTGTAAATGATCGTGGACCCGGGCGTGACGCAGCTGATGTCGGTCGTGAACGGGGCCGTATAAAAGCCGCGGTCGATGGTGAACGAGGTGTCGCCGACATAGCCGAGCGCGCCGCTGGAGTTCGGCGAACCCGGCGTGGGCGTGTCGAGAAACAGTACCGTGGTGGTGTTGCTGCCGGTTTGGGCGACGAGTTCGGGGAGACAGACAAAGTCCGAACTCGTGGTGTTGCGGTTCAAGCCGTGCAGGGCCAAAACGTTCGCCCCACTACTAAGCAAGCTGCCGACCGGAGCGGTGAGAGTGAAGTCCTCGAACACCTGCGCGGACGCGTCCGGGTTCTCGCTCGACGAGGCCGAGTTCCACACCGGACTCGCCGGGGCGCGACTGGACGCGACTTGTATGCCGTTGATGTAGGCCACGAAGCCATCGTCGTATTTCATCCGCAGCGTCAGCGACAGAATGTCGACCAGATTGGTCACCGTGAACGGTACTCGCATGTAGGCGCCGGGGTTGATGGTGTACATCTGCGTTTCAAGATCGATGCCGATTAAGGGATCGTAGCCCGTACCGCGTTCGTAGCCGATGCCAGTCACGCCGTTGGTCCACGCCGCATCATTGAACCCGAGCGTGGTCCAGTTGAGTCCGAGCGAACCGTCCACCGGCACCAGCGCGGTCGCCGGCGCGGACGCCGCCACCAAGGTCGAACCGCCAGTGATCTGCGACTGCAAGCCGTAGGAAACATCATCGAACTGGGCCGGATACGCTGGCGCAAATTCCGTCGCCACCGAGCCGTCCGCCCGGCGCAGCGACAAATATTCCCCGCCGCCACTGAGCTTGAAGTTGGTGTGTAGTTCGGCCCCTGCCACCGCCCGGTCCTTGGACGAGGCGAACACCACCAAATATCCCGACGCCGGAATCACCTCGGCCGGAAACACCCACTTGGTCGAATCGGTCGCGTCGTCGGTGAGCGACCACCCCGCCAGATTGACCGCCGCCGCCGAGGCATTGTAGAGTTCGATCCAGTCCGACGAATCGCCATCCTGATCCACGAACGAGGTCCCGTTCTTCGCCATGAATTCGTTTACGATAACGTTCTGCGCCAACGCCGGACCAGCCAGCAGCGCGAACAACAACCAAAAAGCAATTCTAACCATGTGAGCTTTCGAGCATTACTGAACGGCGAGATCAAGGGATTGTCCGCGAGTCGGCAATGCCACATTCCGCGTCACCCATGCTCGCCCCCGACCAAGAGTGTGTTCACGGCGCGTGTTACAACCCCTCCGCCGCAGAGGATTCTGCAAAACGAGATGCAACATCCATTTCGCGCGGTAAATCGGCCATTGCAATCCAAGAAGGCCTTGGGGTAGGCAACGACTATAAGTTAGAACCCCCAAACAGTAGTAAAACAAATGAGCTTAAAACTGCACAACGCCATGTGGCCCGGACTCGTCGGAAAGGGCGATGACGAAGGCCAAGAGCCTCCCATCAGCCTCGACCGTATGCTCGAACTCAGCGCCGCCGCCGAGATCGACGGACAAAAATTCGACGGCATCGACTACTTTCTTTTCCACCCCCACACTGATCCCGAAGCCTCCGACGATGAGATCAAAGCCATCGCCGATAAAATCGCCGGCCACGGCTTTAAAGTCGGATCGCTGGTTGCCCCTGTTTGGCCCGGCACCGTTGGCGACTCCGCCATGGGCGACGACCAAGCCCGCGCCAAGTTCCTCGAAGCCGTCAAACTCGGCTGCCGCATCGGCGGCATCTTCCGCGAACACGGCGTTCGTGAATACGGCGTGATGCGCATCGACTCCGCCGAGTTCGGCGTGGAAAAATGGCGCGAGAATCCAGACGCCAACACCAAGCGCATTGCCGAAACCTTCCGTGAAGCCGGCAAGATCGCCGCTGATCACGGCGAACGCCTCGCCGCCGAAGGCGAAATCTGCTGGGCCGGCATGCACTCCTGGAAACAGATGATCAATCTGCTTGAAGAAGTCGGCATGCCCGAGACCGTCGGTTTCCAAGCCGACCTCGCCCACTCCTACACCTTCATGCTCGGCTTCAACGCCCCCGAAGACGCGCTGCTCAAAGCCGACCACACCGACGAAGAGTTCTGGCCGGCCTACGAACAGATGACCGACAAGCTCCGCCCCTGGACCATCGACTTCCACGTCGCCCAGAACGACGGCACCGTCCACGGCGCCGGCGACCACGACAAAACCGGCAAGCACTGCGCCGCCGACGATCCCAACGGCAAATTGGACATCACCCGTTGCGCCGGCTACTGGCTCAAAGACTACAAGGAACGCGGCATTGAACACATCTGTTGGGACGGCTGCATGTTCCCCAACGAGATCATCGAAAGCGCCAGCACCTACACCAACATCCTCGACGCGATGATCAAAGTCCGCGACGCCCACGCCTAACTCTTTGCATCCTGCAACCCCCTCATTCTGGAACTTCATTCTATGAGCAAAAAAGACATCAATATCGGCATGATCGGCTATGGATTCATGGGCAAAACCCATTCCAACGCCTACCGCAAAGCCGGCCACTTCTTCGACCTCCCCGTCAACCTCGTCCTCAAGGCCGTCTGCGCCCGCAACGAGGAAAAAGTCAAAGCCTTCGCAGAAGCGTGGGGCTATGAATCCACCGAAACCGACTGGCGCGCCCTGATCGCCCGCGACGACATCGACGCCGTCGACATCTGCGTGCCCAACAACCTGCACAAAGAAATCGCCATCGCCTGCGCCGAAGCCGGCAAAATGGTGCTGTGCGAAAAGCCGCTCGCGATGAACGTTGCCGAAGGCGAAGAAATGTGCGCCGCCATCGAAAAGGCCGGCGTGCGCAACACCGTCTGGTACAACTACCGCCGCGCCCCCGCCGTCACGCTGGCCAAACAGTTGATCGATTCCGGCAAACTCGGCCGCATCTTCCACTACCGCGCCAACTTCCTACAAGACTGGACCATCAACGCCGACGTCCCCGTCGGTGGCAAAGATGTCTGGCGCCTGTCGTCCAAAGAAGCCGGCTCCGGCGTCACCGGCGACCTGCTCGCCCACTGCATCGACACCGCGCTCTGGCTCAACGGCGGCATCACCAAAGTCACTGCCGACACCGAGACCTTCGTCAAAACCCGCAAGCACCAAGACACCGGTGAAGACGTCGAGATCACCATCGACGACGCCTGCGCGTTCATGTGCCGTTTCGAAAACGGTTCCATGGGCTTGTTCGAGTCGACTCGTTACGCCCGTGGCCACAAGGCCTTGTACACCCTCGAGATCAACGGCGAACACGCCTCGCTCCGCTGGGACCTGCACGACCTGCACCGCCTGGAAATGTACGACCACGCCGACGAAGGCATTCTGCGCGGCTGGAAATCGATCCACGTTAGTGACGGCGACCAGCCCTACATGGGCAACTGGTGGGTTCCCGGTCTGCAAATCGGCTACGAACACACCTTCATCCACCAAGTCGCCGACTTCTTCATGGGCGACAAAGGCGTGTCACAGGGACCCAATTTCCGTGACGCACTCGAGACCCAAAAAGTCTGTGACGCCGTGCTCGCCTCGGCCGACGACGGCACCTGGAAAGACGTCTAACGGCCTCCGGCCTCAAAAAAGAAGCTCTTCCATTGGAAGAGCTTTTTTTTTGGCCTACGGCCGGAAGGTGGAAGATGGAAGGTGGAAGATGGCGGCACCGGCCGTTGTTAAAAGCCGGTACGGCGCGGACCTTGGTGTTTCCGGATGCGGAGTCGGCGGGTTAAAACCCGCCGTACAAACGCGGGATAAATCCCGCGCTACGTTCGCGCCGGCGGCCGCGCGAGTGTAAGATAGGTTTCAACCTGTGTTTGTTCCGACGGGTTTTAACCCGATACGTTAAATTTCTGCGCCCCCTCGCATAGCCCCGCGGTGCCCCCCCCCTCCGGTTAGCCGAGAGCCGCGTTAGCGGTGGCACCCTGAATAGCCCAGCCTGTAGACCCGCAGGGTCAAGGGCTGGGTTGGCCAGCGACAGAAAAGTAGCCGCGTAGCGGTGACACAAGGCACACACTTGAAGCTCGTGCAGGACGATCAGAAAATATCCGAACCTTCGACCTAGGGCTTGAATCTAAAGGCATCGAACACGTTTATTCGGCCCCGCTGCGTCTCGCAACTACAAGATGATTGTTTTCCAGAGTGAGGACAATCTCGTCATTTAAACCGAGGGAAAAGACGTTAGGCAGTTCAGAAACCTTTATGTCATGTTTCACTAATTCCCCATTGGTATTCACAATCGCCATACCGGATTCGCCCTCCTGAGGGACCTTGGTGGCTATCGGGATCTCTCCAAAGATGGCTGAGAAAAAGGTTTTGCCGTAATCGTCATCATCACCACCATAGTTTTCTCGAGCTCCAACCAAAACGATCGGGTCGACCGCAACGAGGTAAAGTGCTTGGGGCGGTGTCCTCACCAGGAAACGACCAATATATTTGTTTTGATCTGGAACCCAAGCTGTCACGACTTTGGACGACTCTGAGAGCATGTCGATTTCATACCCAAGCCGGTCAATGGGAGCCATTTCACCATCTTTTTCAAATGCCATCAATGTACTGGGCATACCGGTGTAAGCTTTCTTTATGCTGCGTTGGTAGACCACGGCCTTGCCGCCGGGCCTGAACCATGGGCCATCCTTCGTAACTTCCTGCCAAGGCTTCTGCTTCGCACAGCCCACAAGCAATAAGCATATTGCTGCTATAAGAAATTTGCTCATATCATCATTATTAACCAAGTCGCACTTGAGCTCTCGAATTGGTCGTCCCACGTCGCCGCGGAAATAGAAAGTCGAATCAAGTTTCCCGAACCCGCCGAACGCGCTACATCCCCCACTATGCCGAACGTGAAAATTTTTTCGTGGAACGTAAACGGGATCCGCGCCGTGATGAAAAAAGGGGCCATGGCCTCGTTCCTCGCCGAACACGATCCCGACATTCTCTGCTTGCAAGAAACCAAGGCCCACGCCGAACAGGTGAATCTCAGCGAGATCCCGACCGGCTACGACCTGTTCTTCAACGCCGCCGAAAAACGCGGCTACAGCGGCACCGCGATCTTCACCAAACTCAAACCGATCAAGGTCACCTACGGCATCGGCGTGAAGAAACACGACAAGGAGGGCCGCGTCACCACAGCCGAGTTCAAGGATTGGTTTTTGGTCTGCGTCTACACCCCAAACTCGCAAAACGAACTGCGCCGCCTCGACTACCGCACCCAGGAATGGGACGTCGATTTTCTCGACTACGTGCGCAACCTGCCCAAGCCGGTGATCTTCTGCGGCGACCTCAATGTCGCGCACAAGGAAATCGACATCGCTCGCCCCAAACCCAACCGCAAAAACGCCGGCTTCACCTTCGAAGAATGCGCCCGGCTCGACGCGGTCATCGCCGCCGGCTACCTCGACAGCTTCCGCGTGTTCCACCCCGACAACGCCGAAGAATATTCCTGGTGGAGTTTCCGCGCCGGCGCGCGCAAACGCAACGTTGGCTGGCGCATCGACTACGTCATCGTCGATAAAAAACTAAAGCGCCGCTTGAAGGATGCCAAGATCCACCAAGATGTCGAGGGTTCGGACCACTGCCCCGTGTCGATCGAATTGGCACTGCCGAAGAATCAATTACCGAAAGCGAGCTTCGCCCGCAAGTAGCTGGTCGGCAGCAGTCAGTAAGTTCGGAATTGACCGCGGAAAAACGCGGAAAAACGCGGAATCTCTTGTCCTTGATTCCACCGCGAACCCAACAAGGTTGCCATTTCTTTGCCTTAAATTCTTTTGCCTCCGCGTAGCGGTCTAACCACACGCAGCCGGTAGCGCCGTCTTCCAGGCGGTGTCGGTACGCGGGCTTCTAGCCCGCAGAAAAAACGCGGAGCACGCGAAATCTCTTGTCCGTGATTCCACCGCGAACCCAACAAGGTTACCATTCCTTTGCCTCAAATTCTTTTGCCTCCGCGTAGCGGACTAACCACACGCAGCCGGTAGCGCCGTCTTCCAGGCGGTGTCGGTACGCGGGCTTCTAGCCCGCAGTCATACCCCCACTGAACTGAGGCTGGAAACCCGCGTCACCCCCGCCCCCCTGCTTGAAACCTGCGCTACGCGGCCCCGTCACACCATCCGCTCTATCGACTCGATCAACCGCGAACGAAGCGGAGCGCTGCGTTCGGTGATCACCCGCTGTAGCCTTGCATACTCCGCCCGCCCCTCGGCGGTCTCGATCGGGATCGCTTCATAGCCCATCGAACTCACGTCATACGGACTGGCGCGCATGTCGATCTCGCGCGTTTCCAGCGCGAGTTCGAAGCAGTCGCCGACCAGTTCGCCGGGGATCCACGGATCGAGTTTGAACGCCCACTTATACAGATCCATGTTGGCGTGCAGGCAGCCGGGTTGTTCGAACTCGCCGCGGGTCTCGCCGCTCGGCTGCATCAAGTTAAAGCCCTTGGCGGACGCGGAGAAAAAGCGGAACGCGTCGAAATGAGAACAGCGCACCGGCTGCGTCTCGACCACTTCCCGTAACGCCTCGTGATCAATCCGCAACGGCAATTGACCGTGGCGGATGTCGTCGCGTTCGTAGATCATGGCCCACTCGTGCAAGCCGCTGCAACCGAACATCGGGCGACGCGCCGCCGTGCGTTTCAACAAGTCGCAAATCCAACGAGCGCCCGCCCGCCGTTTTTCCGGCACGCCCGCCGCCGGCAAGCCGACCGAGCCGGTGGCCGGGTCCGAGGTGAAATGCGCGCGTTGCAAAAAGTCGTCCGCGTCCTCCATCCACACCCCGATCCCCGGCGTCCACTTCTCCAAGGCGGCGGGTCGAAAGCGATAATACTCGAACAAAAAATCCTCGATCGGATGTTTCTCTCTACGCGACTGCCGATCGCGGCGACCGGCGACAATGTCCGCGAAACGCGCCCGATGGTTCGCCTCGCGCGCCTGCCACTGGCCGGGTTCGAGCACGGGTTTGCATGCCCCATCCTTCATCAGGAAAGGGTCTCACTTTTTGTGCTGCGCGATTCGAAAACGTTCATCGGTTGGATCGAGTTTCAGCGTTCAAACGCCGCCAACCGCTTATGGCAAGCCTTTGCCATCGTGTGGCAAACTCTTGCCACACGATGGCGAACTCTTGCCACACGATGGCAGACTCTTGCCATAAGTCCAAAACCGGTGTTCGGATCCAAAAATGCCTCGCGGCTCCCTCGACCGCCAGTCGGCTTAATCGCTATCTTCCACCTTCCACCTTCCATCTTCCAAAATCCGCGCTAAAACCGCCTCATGAAAATCGCGATTCTTGGAACCATTGCGAAGCCATGCTCGCGGCCGCCAAGTCGGCCGGCATCCACTATCTCCACTATCTCAACCATAACGATCAACGCACCCCTGCGGTGCAGTTGGCCAAGCGGTTAATTGATGACGGTCGCATCGGCGAGATCCGACGTTGGCGCGGTTGTTATCAGTAATCTCGGCTACCAACACACCTTTACCTACGCGGTGATGGACGTTGTTCGCACCGTTGCGGGCAACGGCGTAATTTGCCCAGATTTTGCAGAAGTTGTAGTCTGTCAAAAAATTCTGGAAGCGGCGGTATGTTCCAGCAAGGACGGATTTCAACACGTCGTCTGAGTACATTTTAACCTCCAACAAACACTCGTCGGGCTAATCCGCACATTCGGGATTGCATTGCTTCGCGCGTCCTATTAACCCGAGGGCCGTTGGATTGAACTATAACTAAACTTTGGGAGCTTCCTCACATGACCTCGAACCAAACCACTAAGGCAAACCCTATCCTATTCTGGGGTTGTTTTATCGCACTAATCGCTACCGCTTTCGGCTTTGTCGGCCGCCTTGCACTTCTTGGAGTCTGGGGTGAAGAATTCGGCCTTGATGGCGCACAAGTCGGACGTCTGGCCGGCATCGGCATTTGGCCGTTCGCTGTCAGCATCATCTTCTTCAGCCTGATCATTGACCGGATCGGCTACAAGGTCGCGATGATCTTCGCCTTCCTTGGCCACATCATCTGGGCGATCATGGGCGTCTCCGCATATTTTGTCTCCAAGAACGGCAACACCGACGGCGCCTACCAGCTCCTCTACTGGGGCAGCCTGATTCTCGCACTCGGCAATGGTACGGTTGAAGCCTTCATCAACCCGGTGGTCGCCACCATGTTCAGCAAGGACAAAACCAAGTGGCTCAACATTCTGCATGCCGGTTGGCCCGGTGGTCTGGTCATCACGGGCATCCTGACCATCATCATCGCCAACATGAACGATGTGCCGTGGTGGGTGAACGTCGGCCTGATCGCCATTCCCGCTGTCGTCTACTTCCTTATGCTCATCGGTTGCAAATTCCCGGTTAACGAACGCGTCGGCTCCGGAGTCACCTACAAGGAAATGCTCTCGGAGTTCGGTATCCTCGGCGCCTTGGTTGTCGGTTTCCTCGTCACTCTGCAGCTCACCGACTTCTTCTCCAATGGTAACACCGTCCCGCTCGCCATGTGGCAGAAAGCCCTGTTCGCCGCGATTGGCATCGGCATTGTCGTCGCCTTCGGTGCCTATACCCGTTCGCTCGGACGTCCTCTGATGTTCTTGCTCACGCTGATCATGATGCCGCTGGCCACCACCGAAATCGGCACCGACGGCTGGATCACCGCGATCATGGAAAGTGTCGCCGAAGGCAAATTCCACCCGGCATGGGTGCTCGTCTACACCTCGGCCATCATGATGGTTCTGCGTTTCTTCGCCGGCCCCATCATCAAAGCCTTCTCGCCGCTCGGCCTGCTCGCCGTCAGCGCGGTGTTTGCCATCATCGGCCTGTACACCCTGTCGTTCACCCAAGGCATGATCATCTTCGCCGCCGCCACTCTTTACGGCATCGGCAAAACCTTCTTCTGGCCCACCATGCTTGGTGTGGTCGCCGAACAGACCCCCAAAGGCGGGGCCCTCACCCTCAACGCCATCTCCGGCATCGGCATGCTCGCAGTCGGCACGCTCGGCTTTCCGTACATCGGTGCCCTGCAGGAGAACAAATCCATCGCCGCGCTGGAAACCCCAGCCTACGAAATCCCCGTGGAGGAAGTCACGGACGGCGTAACGAACATGGTTATGGGAACGGTCGGCGATCTGATCCATAAAGTCCAACCGGACTTGTTCGTGGATGGCGAGTTCACCGCTGTCACCAACAAAGCGATCTACGAAGTGATCAAGTACACGGCTGTTGATGCCAACAAAATCATCGGTGACGAGGTCAATAGCGCCGTAGGCAAAGTGAAGGGCAAAGCCTCGCAGAGTGCCTTGGCCTCGATGGCCATCTTCCCGGTCATTATGCTGATCGCCTACCTCGGCCTCATCGCCTACTTCAAATCCAAAGGCGGCTACAAGCCGATCGAACTCGCCGATGGCACCAGTTCCTCGAGCCACTAAAACCCTTTAACACTTTGAGCTTACTGGACGCCTCGCGAGGACGTCCTGCTCACTGCACCGCCCCTGCTGCTTCCTGGCCGCAGGGGCTTTTTATTTCCCCGGCTGTTACTCTCTGTCATGAACCTCGAACTCGAAGACAAAGTCGTGCTCGTCTCTGGCGGCGCGCGCGGTATCGGCGAAGCCATTGTGCGCGCGTTCGTGGCGGAAGGCGCGCGGGTGATGATCACCGACCTCAACGAGGCCGGCGAACTCACGGCCGAACTCGGCACATCCGTTCGAAATCATCAAGGCGACCTCACCGAAGACCGTTCGTGCCGCGACGCGGTTGCCGCTTGTATCGACGCCTGGGGATGTCTCGACGTGTTGGTCAACAACGCCGGGGTGAACGACGGCAAAAGCTTGGAGGCGAGTCCGTCGGACTTTCGTGAATCGATCGAACGCAACCTCGTCCATGTGTTCGCGCTGGCCCACCACGCCCTGCCCCACCTCACCGAAGCACGCGGCAACATCGTCAACATCACCTCCAAAGTCGCTAGCACCGGCCAAGGAGGAACCTCAGGCTACGCCGCGTCCAAAGGCGGCGTCAACGGACTCACCCGCGAATGGGCCGCCGACCTCGCGCCGCGCGGCATCCGCGTAAACGCGATCGCGCCCGCCGAAGTGTGGACCCCGATGTACGCGGCTTGGATCGACAGCCTTGAAGACGGACCGGCCACCCGCGCCGCGATCGAAGCGATGATCCCGCTCGGGCGCCGCTTCACTCGTTCGGATGAAATCGCCGCCATGGCGGTGTTTCTAGCCTCCGCGCGTTCGGCCCATACCACCGGGCAGATCATCTACGTCGACGGCGGATACACCCACCTCGACCGGAAGTTGTAGCCAAGCATAGATGGGAAATGGAAGACGAATTTATTGGGGCTAGCGAGTCTATGATATGAACATTCTCCGGGTATCAATGTTGGCCCTGTTCGCCTGTCTGCTGATCTCCGGCAGCGTTCGTTCGCAAGCGCCGGATTCCACTGCAGCGGATTCCAGCGCGGCGTTCACCGTGTAGAAAGCTATCCCGTTCTCGGCGAGCGCCCCCAAGCTCACTTTGGATTTCTATCGCCCGAACAAAACCAAAGAACCCCTGCCCTGCATCATCGTCATTCAAGGTGGCGGCTTCCTGCCGCAGAATGGCCAGCGCTTCAAACCCTTCGCCGAACATGTCGCGAACAATGGATTTGCGACCGCTCTGATCTCCTACCGTGGCAGTCCGGAACACCAACACGCGAACACGCTCGCCGACCTGCGGGCCTCGCTGGCGTACCTGCGCGATAACCGCAAAGCGCTCGGCATCGACCCCGAACGCATCGGCGCCACCGGCCGTTCCGCCGGCGGCACCCTGGCCGCGTTGCTCGCCGAGAACGAAGGACCAGCGGACGCGCCCATTCGCATTCAAGCCGCTGTTTGCTTCGCCGGTGTATTCGATTTCGTCGCGCGGTTCACCGACAAGGAGCAGCTCGCCTTGCAGCCAAAGCACGAGGCAAAAATCAAAACCAACGGGGCTTGGATCGGCACGCCCTTCTCGCCCAATGTCCAAGAATGGCTGGGCGCGTCAGCGATCAACCACATCGACGCGCAAGACGCCCCCACCCTGTTCATTCACGCCAAGAACGACAGCACTGTTCCCTGGCAACAATCACGTGACATGCACCGTGCCATGCTCAAGGCGGGTATCGCGTCCGAGATCAAACTCTACGACACCGGCGGGCATGGCGTTCGGCCCAAAGGCGAGCAGCCGCTCGATGAGATGGTAGCCTTTTTCATAAAGCAGTTCGGCAAAGAATGACATGCCGCTGAACGCCCATCTTGACCATCTGTCACGGCAACCTTCTAGCGCTTGGCTGAGCGTTTCGAGTTCGGCGATTTAATCTCGGCATTCTCCGGTATAGCCCGTAACGATACGGATCTCACCCTACACGAACGTGTCGAATCCCATCGCTGCAATGACCGCGAGTTTCGGGGATTTTCTATGACGTTCTAGAAATGCCGCCGAGCCACTGGCTTATTTTTTATCGCAGGGTTCGGTATCATTCGTGAGCAGAATTCGGTGGCTGTTACGTCCTGTCTTCACCGTATCAATTTTTTTTCCGCTAAGTATTCAGCGAGAGGTTTGTAACGTAAGTAATGGTTTGGAGTTCCTTTGGTTGGTTCCCGCCACGAAAATCCGACGGGCATCCCGTTGGCTAAAAAACAAGAAAACTAATGTGTTGAACGTGGATTTTATGAAATCAATTTATTGCCTCTCTCTTTGTATCCTCATTTTCCCTTTTCTGGGATCGTTTGTCTCCGCTCAGACAATTTCAGGATCGGTTGTTACCAATGGAATCGGTATTCCTGATGTTGAGATTTGCCTGTTTGGGCCTTCGGGAACCCAAGAAACCTGCGTGGTCACAGATGGGGGAGGTAACTACGTGTTTGATTTCGCCACCAATCCCGAACTCGCGGACCTCTGTGAAACCTGTCCGGACGGCACCACGATCGACGACACTTTCACCTTAAAACTGGATACCTCCGGCTTCACCAACGGCTTGAATGCCGGCATGGTGACCTTCCCGACAGATCCTGCTGTCGCTTCTCCATTGGTTCAATTTGCCTCGAAAGGCGATACCGTAACCTTCGTCCTGAGTGATGGTCCTTGCTGCGAGCCGATCTTGGACGGGGCACCCGAATTCGTGGTCAGTTGCTTCAACTTCCAATACCGGCACACCAACCCGCGCTCGGCGAACGACCCAATTATCGTCGGCGTTAATCGCAGTGATGCCCTTGACCAGGCCGGCATCAATCCGCCACCGAACATCAATACGCCCTATGCACCGGTCACCTACATGGCGATGCTTAGCCAAGTCGGTAACGTCATCGGCTTGGAATATCAGAGTGCCGGCAACAACGTCAGCGGTACCCATGCGATCTACGCTGCCGCCGGTGCGGTCACCGGCACCGATTACGGGCCGGGCGGGCCTGGGGCGATCTACATCGTTCCAGATGCCTCGGCGCCCAACCTCGCCGCCGCGCTCAATTTCATCACGATTCCAAACACGGTGCCGGGCGCAAACGGACCGCGCATCGGCATGCGGTGCGCGACCTTGATCAACGACTTTGGCGGGGACTGCAACAACGTGCCGATGGATGGTGACTATGTTGACACGCCGATGTCCGGCGATCCTAATTTCGAGGTGGGACAAGATAATGAGCAGATGGGGGAAGACATCTGCCGGATTGATGCGCCGGGCAAACAGGCCTTGGGCGATGTCGAGTTGGACGGCGATCAAGACACCTTGTGGGCGGTCAATCTGTTTGACCGAACTTTGTGGATGGTCGACGTCTCGGACTCGGCCAACCCAGGCGTTCCGGTCTCGCTGGGAACCATTCCGGGTCCGAACTGCGTGAATGGCGAATGGCGTCCTTGGGCGCTCGAGTTCTGGGGAGGCGACCTCTACATTGGCGGTATCTGTTCTGGTGAAAACGGTGGCACGATCAACGATGTCGATAGCTATGTCTACCGGATCGCTGATCCCTACAGCGCGGCTGGTCTAGCCGGTGCGCAGTTGGTGCACACCGAACCGCTCAACTACCAAAAAGATCCGGCCCGCGGTCCCTTCCAGGGTACTGGCCCAGGGACCACGTGGCATCCTTGGCGTTCGAACTATGACCCGAGTCTGAACTACTTTGCCGTGGGCGCTTTTGACGTGGGTGCACCGATGTTGGTCGATATCGAATTTGATGCGCAGGGTAATATGATCATGGGGTACCGCGACCGTGAGGCGGACCAGTTCTCCAACCGCGAAGCCCTGCGTACCAACGTCGATCCGATGACCGGTATTTATACCGCACCATGCACCCGCCAACGCAAAGAAGTGTGGGCCAGTGGTGACATTCGTAAAGCGTGCTGGACGCCTAGTGCAAATGGACCGACCACGCTCAATAGCGCGCAAAATCCAATCGCGTCGCCCAATTTTGGTCAATGGATTGGCGAAGGCTTGATCGGCAGTTGTCCCCAAGGGATCAATAACGTTCCCGCCGGTAGCACAAACAACGAATTTTTCACTGGTGAATGGGCCCCGGACCACGCAGGCAGCACCACCGGCCATCTCGCGCTCAAACCCTGCACCCGCGAGGTCGCGACCTTGATGACGCGCCCATGGCAGTGGGGCTACAACGATCCGAACGGGGTCAACGGGCCGCCGGTCAACGGACTCGACGGTAATGATGCGCTCCAGTCCAACACCCAAGGCATCCGCTGGATGAGCACCACGACCGGTGGTCCAGCCTCTGGTGACGACATCTCCAACCTCGGCATGGGCAATTGGTACCGGTCCTCCATCCGCATCACCGACAACACTGGCACGGGCCGTACCACAGGGTCGCCGAAAGGTGCCGCCCTCGGCGACATCGAAGTCAACTGCGCCTCCCTGCCGGTCCAGATTGGCGACTTTGTCTGGTGCGACTGCAACGGTGACGGCATTCAAGACGGTGGTGAGATGCCTTTGGAGGGCATTGAAGTCCGGGTATTCGACAACGACACCGGGACCCTGCTCGGAACCACTACCACCGATGCGAACGGTCACTATTTCTTCACTGTCGATGCCGATCTCCACCTCCGGCTGGAGTACGACGCGCCCTTCGCGCTCTCGCCACAGAACGTCGGAACGGATGACCTGCGGGATTCCGATGCCAACATTATCGGCGGTATCCCAACTATATTTGTCGGTTCGCGTCCGGGCTTCAACGACCAGACCCTCGATGTCGGTTTTCTGTGTTCCCCGCAGATCACCCTGTTGGATGACAACCCGCCAGATGTGGATTTAGGCTGTGTATACAACGCCGGCGTGGCCGAACTGTTCGTCGGTGATGTCAGCTCCATTTTCACCGTCGAGGTGCCGGCCGGTGCCGACTGCGCGGATGACGATGTGGTGATCATCAACACCACCACCAACATCGATGGCTGTTTCTACACGCTGACCCGGGTGTTCGATTTCCAGGAGATCTCCTGCTGCCCGCAAGTCTTCTGCGACATTACCCAAATGGTCTCCTTTACCATCGACCGCGAGCCGCCAAAAATCGTCACCACCAATCCCGATCGCTGCCTCGGTTGCCACGATATTTCCATCTGCCCGGTGGAAGACTTCGTCGCCGGTGCCGCACCACTCGCTGCCGACCTCGCCAGCGTAGAGGTACAGGACGGATGTGGGACCAACTGCGCCATCGACATCTCTCTCTTTTGTGACACCTACACCACCAACGGCTGCCTGATCACGCTCGAACGAAAGATCCGCGTCGCCGATTGTTGCGGCAACGTCTCGGTTGCCGACATTCAATACACCATCAATTGCGATGCCCCGGAGATCATCTCCATCGTCGAAACCGGTGGATACCTTGGCTGTACCAACGCAACGGCGATCCCCGAACCCAACTGGAGCGATCTGGTCCACAATGTGGCAACGAGTGCGCCGTACGCGGCGTGTGTCGATGCCACCGATTTCACCCTGCTCGATAACTCCGTCATTCTGGACGACGGGGCCGCCACTCTTGATAACTCCAGTTCGATCATGACCACCGGCTGCTTCGAGACCGTACTGATGCCCAAATGCGCAGACTACACCGCTTGGACGCATGTCGAGGCCAATCACAACATTCCCGATGGCACCCGCGTCACCTACACGATTAGTGACGGCATGAGTACCATCATGACAAACGTCACCGGCCCGTCCATCGGAACCTTGATTGATATCTCCGCCTTCACCACCAATGCCACTGCAATCACCATCACCGGTTGCTTGCACGGCGTCACCAACAGCCCCGTGCCTCGTGTGGATAGTCTGTGTGCGGCCAGCATCTGTCCGATCGGCGTCGGCACCTCGGTGGTTGATGTTGCCATTACAAATAACATTGCCTGTGAGGTCTCGGTAACTCGTACCTACTCTGTCACTGGCTGCTGCGATCAAGTCGCCACCCGCTCCGTCACGTGGACCTACAATCGGGAGCCGGATCTCACGGTCGGCCCGCTCGCCAAACTCGACCTCGGCTGCATCGCCTCAGTCAACCAGATCCCACCGGTCGACCTCACCATGCTGGCCGCCACCTCGGACTGTTCCATCGTGTCGATCCAAAAACTCG
>ENA-ORXR01002108-ORXR01002108.1-marine-metagenome-genome-assembly--contig:-NODE-2108-length-19505-cov-133.553943_pt1 | contig 19505 bp, 14 predicted proteins | sample MGYA00237866_ERZ511479 | MGnify/ENA metagenome assembly ERZ511479 | reverse complement strand
TTCGCGCTGTCATTCCGCTGCGCGGCGATACCGGCGAGGTATTCTTTGGTGACGCTGTTGCTGACGTAGTGGTTGTCGAAGCAACTGGCGTCGCACTGGGTGATCTGCGGATTGCCTTCGGTGACGCCGTCGGTGACCGAACGAATGAGATCGTCGATGTCTTGATAGATCAGGCGGTCGGCGCCGAGTTCGGCGCAGACTTCTTCGGGCGTCTTGCCGTGGGCGACGAGTTCGTAGGCGGCGGGCATGTCGATGCCGTAGACGTTGGGGTATTTCACCGGCGGGGCGGCGGAGGCGAAGAACACTTTTTCGGCGCCGGCGTCGCGCGCCATTTGCACGATCTGCCGCGAGGTGTTGCCGCGGACGATACTGTCGTCGACCAGCAGGACGTTCTTGCCGACAAACTCGAGCGGGATGGCATTGAGTTTTTTGCGGATGCTGCTCTGCCGCTTCTCCTGGTCGTTCATGATGAACGTCCGGCCAATGTAGCGGTTTTTGATGAAGCCTTCGCGGTACTTGACGCCGAGCTGGTGAGCGATTGGCAGGGCGCTGGTGCGACTGGTGTCGGGGATCGGGATGACCACGTCGATTTTTTCGCCGGGCCATTCGCGTTGGATTTTGCGGGCGAGGGAATCGCCCATGCGCAGGCGCGATTTGTAAACCGAGATGCCATCGATGAAACTCTCTGGGCGGGCGAGGTAGACGAACTCGAAGATGCAGGGGTTGCACTCGGTCTGGTCGGCGCAAACGTGAGTGTGGATGGTGCCTTCCATGTCGACGAACACGGCTTCGCCGGGGGCGACGTCGCGTTGAAATTTGAACTCGAGCGGATCGAAGGCGACGCTCTCGCTGGCGAACAGAACGTCGCGTCCGGACGCGCCGCCGGTGGCGAACACGAGCGGGCGGATGCCGTTGGGATCGCGGAACGCGAGCAGGCCGACGCCGATGATGATGACCACGACGGCGTAGGCGCCCTCGCAGCGTTCGTGCACTTGGCGGACGGCTTGAAAGATGTCTTCCGGACTCGGCGGGGCCGCGGTGTCGGAGGGGCGTTCCTTGTCCTTGGTCACCTCGGAGAGCTCATGGGCGAACACATTGAGTAGCACTTCGGAGTCCGAGGCGGTGTTGAGGTGGCGCTGGTCTTGGCTGGCGATCTCGCGCGACAGGTTCTCGGTGTTGGTGAGGTTGCCGTTGTGCGCGAGCGCGATGCCGTAGGGGGAGTTGACGTAGAACGGTTGGGATTCGGTGCAGCAGGTGGTGCCGGCGGTCGGGTAGCGGCAATGGCCGATGCCGATGTTGCCGGTGAGTTCGAGGATGTCCTCTTTTTGAAAAACATCGCGGACCATGCCGTTGTCTTTACGCATGACCAACCGACCGCTGTGGAAGTCGCGGTGGTCAATGGTGGCGATGCCGGCGGAGTCTTGTCCGCGGTGCTGGATGATGGTGAGCGCGTCGTAGATCGACGCGCTGATATCGTTCCGATCTGGGGAAAACATTCCGACAATTCCGCACATGATAGTAGAGGGGTGGTAGCTTAAGTGGCTGGCGTGAGTGCCAAATGGTCGTGAATCGATTTGAAAAAGGTATGACCCCATCCCCAGGTGTCGCCGAGTTCGGCGGCGCCGCCTTCGGGGGCCCAGTCTTGGTCGTAGTGATGCTCGCGGCGGAGGAAGCGTTCGGGGTGGGGCATCAGTCCGAACACGCGGCCGGTGGTATCTTGCAAGGCGGCGATGGCATGGGTGCTGCCGTTGACGTCGCTGGTGTAGGTGAGCGGGACGAGTCCGTCGTCGAGGTAGCGTTGGGCGGTATCGGGATCGATGACGAAGCGGCCTTCGGCGTGGGCGATGGGCAGTTCGAACTCGGCGGGGAGGCCGCGCAGAAAGGGATTGTCGGGACGGTGGTTTTTCAGACCGACCCAGCGGCATTGAAAACGTCCGCTGGTGTTGTCCACCAAGCTGCCAGGCGGCAGGAGACCGACTTTGGTGAGAATCTGGAAGCCGTTGCAGATGCCGAGCGCGTGGCCACCGTCTGCGATGAAGGTATGTAATGTGTCGCCGAGCTTACGGGTGAGTTCGAGCTGGGCGAGGCGTCCGGCCATGACGTAGTCGCCATAAGAAAAGCCGCCTGGAAAGACGGCGAGGTCGGTGTCCGCGAAGTGGGCGCGTTCGAGCACCGCGAAGGGGATGGTTTCCGTGGTGAAGCCGACGGCTTGCAGCGCACGCGCCGTCTCCTCGTCAGCATTGGTTCCTGGAAATTTAAGGAGAATCGCCTTTGGCATGAGGGATTTCAGAAGGTCAATGGGAGGAAAATTGGGATGGCGACACGTCAGCAGACACAGTGATCTTGAAATAGTTCCGGCGGCTTGGATTTGCAAGGCGATAGTGAACTTCCGTGCCAAAGAGCGCTTTTTCTGTCGGTCGGCGGTTGCGAACGGTTCTGGTCCGGGAAATAGACCAACATGCAAAAATATAGGACTGTCCTATATTTGTGGTTGACTTGGCATTGGGAAATTTTCGCAAGGTTCGTCCCTTTGCAAATGGGTGTCCTCTGGTTAGGGTGCTGGTTCGGCCTGAAAGGCCAGAGTAAGCTTTATGATTGGTAGAACTATTTCGTTACGTTGTTGTTTTTTGGTCGGGTTATTCCTGTCCGTGGTTCCGGCTGGGTTCGGACAGCCAGTGCGGGTGATGGCCATCGGCGATTCGATCACGGCGGGTTGGCCCAGCACCGAACCGAGTTACCGCTTGCCGTTCTGGGATTTGATGGAGGCGCGCAACCGCTCGTTCCGCATGGTTGGTTCGGAGGTCGGCAATTACGGCGGGATGGTGAACGGGGTTTCGACGTTTTCGATCATCAGCAGCTGGCCGGCCGAGGGCTGGCCGGCTGCCGGACAGCGGCACGCCGCGTTCCCAGGGATTTTTGCGGTCGATTACGCCAACGGGATTCTCGGTCAGGTGCTGAACTTCATCGGGCCGAGCAACACCCCGGACATCGCCTTGGTCCACATCGGCTCCAACGACATGGGCTTCAATAGCAGCGCGAACGCCGTCGCCGCCGCGATCTCGAGTATCATCGACCAACTGCGCGCCGCCAATCCTAACGTCCGGGTGCTGCTCGCTCAGGTCATTCCGGCGGGCAACAGTTTTCCGGGTTCGAACTACCCGGCGGTCAGCCAACTCAACGCGGTCATTCCTGGACTGGTCGCCAGCAAGACTACGGCGGCCTCGCCGGTGGTGTTGGTCGACCACAGCACCGGGTACAGCATCGCCGATTTTAACTACGCTGTTAGCTACGAGCCGATCGACAATGTTACGCTCAGCCCCGACACCATCCATCCGAATCTCACCGGACAGGCCGAGATGGCCCGCCGCTGGCTCGCCGCCGTGGATCAGGTCGAACCGCCGCCCACCATCAGCATCAATTCACCAGCTCACGGCGTGACCATCGCGCCCGGTACGGCCGTCACGGTGAGCATCGGCGCGGTTGCGGTGCGTGGCGTTAGCCGAGTGGAGTTGTTCGCCAACGGTAGTCTCGTCGGCAGCAGCACGACCGCGCCCTTTGATTTCACCTATGGGGTCACCTCGACCGAACCGGTGCTGTTGAGCGCCTTGGTGTTCGACAACGAGTTCCAGGAGCGGGTGAGCAGTCCGGTCGTGATCAATCCCGGTAGCGGCACACTCGCCGGCGTACTGTCGGGCATGCGCGCCTGGTATCGTTCGGACACCTTGGTCGAGACGTCCGGTGGCAGCGTTCGGCGTTGGCGTGATCTGAGTGGTAACGACAACCACCTGTTCCAGCGCAACGCTCCGGACCGGCCGCAGTTATCGGGATCGCGCTTCCGCGACAAGCCGGGCGTGGTGTTCGGCGGTTCGGAGTTTCTCACCAGCTTCACCGGCATGCCGGTCGGCCGGGATTTCACCAAGGTGGTCGTGTTCAAACTCGCCGACACCACCAGCGAGAACAACCTAATCTCCTCCGCGACCGGCCCGAACGGCGCGCACGCCCTGTGGTACGGTAGCAGCGCCAACGCCCAGCTCTACCGCGCCGGTCAGAACGCCGACCCAGCCCTCAGCTATGCCGTTTCCTCGATCGCCACTGCCCCGAACCAAATCACCACTTTGATGAACCTCTATCGGCAGTCCGATCGCAACGGCCGACTGTACCACGACAATGTGCTCGGCGTTTCCGGCACGGCCTTCCGCAGCAATACCGATGCGAGTTTCCAACTCGGCGCGTACACCGGGTTCAGTTATCTCAGCGGCGAGATCGCCGAAGTTCTGATTTTCGACCGTCAGCTTAACAGTGGCCAGCGTACCGCGTTGCAGTCCTATCTCGACGCGCGTTACAAGGCCGCTCCGAACCAGGCGCCGGTCTTGCAGGCGCTCGCCTCGCAACGCGTGCATGCTGGCGAGACGCTGGTCGTGGGCGCGTCCGCGTTCGACCCAGACGGCCACGCGTTGAACTACAGTTTGAGTTCGGGACTCGCCGGTGCGTCCGTCGATGGTTCGGGATCGATCACCTGGAACCTGCCCGCCGGCCTAGCCCAAGGTGTTTACACGACCACGCTGATCGCGACCGACACGGGTTCGCCGCCCTTGTCCGACAGCACCAGTCTGCGGGTCGATGTGTACGCGCCGCCGGCGATCACGGCGATCTTCGGCGACGCTGCAGACCGCCGCGTCGAATGGTCGGGTATTCCCGCGCGCAGTTACACGCTCGAGTCGACCGTGGACCTCGGTAATCCAAACTGGTCCCCGGTGGGTTCGGGCACGGTCGCGAACGGGGTCGGTTCGGCGACGGCGACGGGGGCTCAGGCCTGGGAAATTTTTCGGATAAGGTAGGCCGGTCGGCACGCCGCCCTAGCAGGCTGTGACGGAATCCCCGTCTCTGTCCAACACCACCATGGACCTGAATAAGTTCAAGCGCTTCATCGCGAAAGACGCCCACATTTTCCGCCGCAAGATCCTTGGCGTTCAGGCCAATAAGGATGTGATCCTCAACTTGGGGTGACAACCAAACTTCTGCCACCGTCTGCCTGACTACTCGCTACCGGCGACCGGCTCCTTCGCGCCGAACGCGTACACACTGCCATCCAAGCTGCCGACCACGATCTTGTTATCGGTGATCGCGGGGGAACAGGTGATTTCGGCACCGATCTCGTAGCTCCAAGCAAGCGTGCCGTCTTTGAGATTGATCATGTAGAGGTTGCCGTCGTCCGAACCGACGACCACGTGCGCGCCGCAAATCACCGGCGAACTGTCGATCGCGCCGCGTGTTTTGTAGCTCCAGATTCTTTCGCCAGTCGCTTTGTTGAGGCAGTGAACGCGTTTGTCGCGTCCGGGGGCGATGACGTGTTTGTCGTCGACCGCCGGCGTTGCGAAAAACGGAAAGTCACGGTCTTGGAATTCCCAGATGATCTCGCCTTTTTCCAGATCGGCGCAGATCACTTTGGAACCGTAATGGCCGACGTAGGCGCGTTTGCCTTCGAGCGCCGGCGAACCCGCGATGTAGGAGCCGGCTGGGACGGTGCGTACCGGCGTGCCGTCGGTGGCCGAGACCACGTGGAGGTTCTCGTCGCAGCCGCCGAACACGACCCAGTTGTTGCTCAGGGCGGGGCCGCCGTTGATGTAGTTTTCGGTTTCGTAGGACCACAGTTTTTTGCCGGTCTCTGCGTCGATGCCGTAGAGGAAGAAATCGTAGCTGCCGGCGAGGATCACCAGCTTGCCGTCGTTGCGCGTGTAGCCGGGCGCGCCGAGCACTTGGCCGAGGGTTTCGAAGGCCCAGATCTTTTTGCCGGTCTCGAGATCGAGCGCGTAAACAAAACTGTCGGACGAACCAATGTAGACGACGCCGTCGAGAATGAGCGCGGTCGACTCGATCGGCTCCTTGGTGTCATAGTGCCAGGCCTCTTTGCCGTCGGCTAAGTTGATGGCGTGGATTTTGCCGCCGTCGCTACCGATGATCACTTTGCCGCCGTCGATGGTCGGGGAGGCTTTAATCGCTTCGCCCGTGTCGAACTGCCAGAGCAGTTCGGGCGCCTCGGGGAGGGTGCCGGCGGCGATGCCGCGGAAGTCGGGGGTGCCGCGAAACATCGGCCAACTTTTTTGTACGACGGGCGCGACCGCTTTGACGGCTTTTACTTCGGCTGCGTTCGAACCGCCACAACCGCCGGTGAGGGGCAGCAGACTGGATGTTCCGGCAACGCCGGCGAGGGTACAAAATGTTCGGCGTTTCATGGTGTCGACTATGCAACGGCAGGGCCTGCTTTGTCAGGTTTAAACCACTCGGACGACCGGTACATTATACGAACTAGCCCAAAATCCGGTGAAGGTGTTGAAAAAAGACCACCGGGCGCGTACCACATGGTGAAAGTGCAAACTCAATGAAACAGACCTGCTCGATTCTCTTGATTGTCTGCCTCGGATGCTTCCTTGCCGCTTGCGGTGGAGGGGATGATTCTGGGGATGCAGACGTGACAACCAACTCCACAAACACGGTGGATGCCGTGACCGAACCGATGGCGGACATCACGATGACCGGTGGTCCGACGGATGATGACGCACCCGCGCCGCAACCGAGCGTACCGCGGTCCGGAGTGTTGGCGATTGGCGATAGCATTACCAACGGGTATCGAGCGGAGAGTTGGGCGAACAAATTGGCTCGCTTTCGTGGGGTGCAAGTCTTTCGAAGCGGCATCAACGGCAATCGCGCGGGGAACGTCGCGGGACGCATCGCTTCGGAACTCGACAACACCAATGCCGCGATGGTTCTGATTCTTGTGGGGACAAACGACTCGCGATCCAACTCGACCGGTGGTGACGCCTTCGGCAGAATACTCGATACGGCCATCGGCAGAGGTGTGACCCCGCTGATCGGCACCATCCCGCCCGAGTTCGAGTCCCTCGAACCTGAACCGGAGCCGGAACCTGAGCCCGACCCAGAACCTGAGCCCGATCCCGATCCGACCGACCCCGACCCTGATCCGACGGACCCAACCGATCCCAATCCAGACCCGATTGACCCTAATCCGGAGGATCCGCCGGAGGGCAGCAACGCGGCTTCTCGCGTGTCGTTCGTGTTGGCGAAGAACACGGCGCGTGTGAACGCGGTCAACGCGAATTTGCGCGCCGCTGCCGGTGCCCGCGGCGTGCGGGTGGTCGAGGTGCACGCGGCCTTCGCCAATAACCGGGCGCTGTTGCAGGACGATGGCTTTCATCCGAATGATGCTGGACAGAATGTGATCGCGGTGAAGTTCGGCGAGGCGTTTTAAGATCGGTAGCCGGTAGCCGGTAGCCGGTAGCCGGTAGCCGGAAGTCGGTAGCCGGTAGTCGGTAGCCAAGGGGCTGCGGCTTAACGGCGTCTTGTATGCCATGACCACTCGGAAGAGTAAGTTGCTTATGCGTGCGAGTCGGGCGGATTAAAAGCCGACCGCCAAACACGGGATAAATCCCACGCTACCTTCGGGCGAAGGACGGCCACGCACGAGGGAAGCTACGCGCGAATGTAACATAGATCCTTGCTTCGTCGATTCGTGACTAAATGAGTCAAACTTTTCAAATGCCCTAAGTCGAATGGGAGAGAACTTGGCACGAGCCGCGTTAGCGGTGACATCCGACTAGTGCTCTGTATTTTTAAAAAATGTAAGGGTCATGTCGCTGAGTCCCGGAGGGACGGAAGTCAGTAGCCGGGGTGGAGCGTAGCGCAACCCCCGGAACAGCGAGAAGGAACAGGGAGTCCCGGAGGGACAGTCACAACAAACATCCTGCCCTCCTTTGAATGGCGTTCCCTGCTGCGTCCGGCCAAAGAATAAATAAAGGCAGCATGAAGCCCTCAGAGTCATGAGGCCATTCCGACCGGACATGCAGCGAAGAGTTCGTGCAGAGTGGCAGGCCGGTCGGTTCAAAAGGCTCTCAGCGACCCCGGGTTCCGCTCGTACCTCGCTCCACCCGCGGCTACTTTCTTGCCACCACTCCGTGGTTCGTCGTAGAAGGTTCGGCGTCGGTTCGATGACCTCCAAAAATTTCAAATATCTTTGGCTAGGTTTCAACCTGTGTTTGCCCGACAGGTTTTAACCCGTCGAAACGGTGTGATTTCACCCATCGATTAACGTTTCAGGCTTATGGCAAGGGTTTGCCATAGGATGGTAAACCCTTGCCACACTATGGCGGACTCTTGCCACACTATGGCAAGCCTGTCCCAGACTACGAAGGCTGCAAATATTTGGTATGACGAAGTGGTCTCACTCTATTTTGCCACAACTGATAGCTGGGTGTTTTTCCCCCTGCCACACACAAATAAAAAAGGCCGGCGGAACATCCACCGGCCTTGTTGCTAAAATGATGTCGGTCTAAAAACTACTCGACCGTGATTTTTGCCGTTTTGATTTTCAGGTCTTCGGTGGTGGCACCGGAGCGGCTGCCGAACTTGGCGAGTTCGGTGAGTGTATCAAGGCCCTCTTCGGTGGTGCCGAAGACGGTGTGTTTGCCGTCGAGATAGTTGGTCTCGACGAAGGTGAGGAAGAACTGCGAACCGTCCGTTCCCGGGCCGGCGTTGGCCATGGATAGGATGCCGGGCACGGAGTGTTTGGTGTGTCCGGCGGGGTATTCGCCTTTGAACTTGTAGCCGGGTCCGCCCATGCCTTTACCGAGCGGGCAACCGCCTTGGGCCATGAAGCCGGGGATGACGCGGTGGAACTTGAGGTCGTCGAAGAAGCCGAGTTCGGAGAGGTAAATGAAGTTGGCGACGTGGTTCGGTGCCTCGTCGGTGAGGAACTTCACTTTGACTTTGCCTTTGTTGGTCTCGAGATTCCAATAGTAGGTTTTGTCTTTGGTGTACTCGAGTTCTGGAAACTTAGGTAGGCGCAAGCGCCAGGAGGGGTTTTCCTTGTCGATGTTTTGTTCGGCAATAAACTTCTTGGTAACGGCAATGGCGGCGTCTTCTGCAGTACTCATAAGGGGCACACTAAACAGGCAGGCGAGGACAATCGAGAGTGTTCTCATCTTCATGGTTCCTTTTGTTGGATGTTTTTTTAAGGGGGACAAAAACAAGCCGGAACTCGAAGGAGGTCCGGCTTGGGGTTTTTAAAAAGGGGCGTGGGCGGAGGTCAATTACTTGACGATCAGTTTGCCCTTCATCGTTGCGAAGTGGGCGATGAAGCTGCACACGTAATCGTATTCGCCAGGTTCTTCCGGCGCGGTGAAGGTGATCACATCTTTTTCCTTCGGGCCGAGCACCTTGCTGTAAGCGATGGTCTGTTTGATCTGTTCGTCGGTGAGATATTTTTTGTTCAAGCCTTGCGCGTTCTGCATGGTGGCGAGTCCGGTGGCGCTGGCGAAGGCGACCATGTCGACGCCTTTTTTCAAGATGACGACATTGTGGCCACCGGCCATTTTTGGCAGGGCGCCGGTGTTCTCGAAGGTGAGTTGAATCTTTTTGCCGGCCGGTACTTCGAGCTTGTCTTTGTCGTACATCATCGGGTTGGCCGGATTGATCCCGAGTGTGATTTTAACGACGTCTTCGTTCGCTGCGGGGTCATCTTTCTCCACCTCGACGGCGGCTTCTTTTTCAGCGGGCTTGGCTTTCTTCTTCTCGTCCTGCGCGAAGGCAAAACTGGTGAGAAAGGTGAGGGCGGCAATAAGGGAGATCAGGTTCTTCATAGAGGTGGCTTTCATATTTTAACTGACGCGGATGTGCGTCGTTCTATTCGAAGTTTGTACGGACCAAGCAAGCGGAAACTTACACTGCACGGATCATAGAGTGAACCGGCGAGGCCCTACCCGAGGCACTGATCAAGGATTTGTTGGGTCTTCAGGGCGATGTCCGGCCAGTGCGGATCGGGCCTTCCAGACAGCGCCAGCGCGGCAAAATTGCGGAACAACTTCACTTCTTGGGCGTTCGGATGGGATTGGCTGAACTCCTCGGCGACAAACTCGCGGCTGCGGTCGATCATGTCGAAATCGCAGCCGTTGACCTCCAGCCGCGGCTGGTTGATTTCGAAGCGCGAACCGTAGCCGGAAAACGGCAGGACAAAGTCGCGGATATGCAAATATCCTTTGGTGCCGCTGATGTTCGCCCACTGCTGGGTTTCGGTCACGAACGAGCAATAGAAGCTGGCCGACACGCCGCCGTCCCAGCGCAGGTTGGCCTCGAACTCGAGCGGCACCGGGTTCGGCGAGTCGGCCCGGCCTTGTTGCGTGAGCACGCGGCCCTGGACCTCGGTCGGCATGGCGTAGTTCATCGCCCAGAGAAACAGACGGATGTTGTACCAACCCAGATCGCCGAGCGCGCCGAGCGGTTCCAGGTCCGAACTCATGCGGATGTTGCTGGTGAGAAATTCTTCGGGTGCGAGAAAGGAGAAGTTCGAACTCATGCGTTTGATCTCGCCGACGCTCTCGCCGTCGTCGAGCGCCCCGCGCATCTTCGGCAGTCGGTCGCTGTGCATGAACATTACCCCGTCCATGAACTGCACCTTGTGCTGCTTGCAGGCGGCGACGATTTCCTCGACCTCATCGGCGTTGGTGCCGCAGGGCTTCTCGGCGAGCACATGTTTGCCGGCGGCCGCGGCAGCGATCACCCAGTCCTTGCGCAGGCCGGTCGGCAGCGGAATGTAGACCGCGTCGATGTCGGGTCGGGCGAGCAGTTCCTCGTAGCTGCCGTGCGCCTGCGGGGCCGGGTCGAAGGAGACGTGCGATTGATTGGTGGCGATCCATTGCTCGGCGCGTTCGAGCGAACGCGAGGCGACGCCCACCAGCGTGCCGTTGCCCGAACGCCGGATCGCTTGCCAGTTTTTGCAGGCGATGCCGGCGGTTCCCAGAATGCCCCAACGACAGATTTTTTCACTCATGGCGCGTTATAACCACGATGGGCTTGTAGATGAAAGGAGGAAGGACGAGCCAAGCGAACAGGAACACGCACAGAACTCGGCAATATTTCACCCGCCAAATCGTGCTATGGTCACCCCCCATGCAACCGCCTATGAGAATTTTCTGGAATCTCCCCTGTCTGGCCATCGCCATCGCGGGGCTTTGTCTCCCTGCGATATCCCAAGGCCAAATCCGCCCCGAACGTGCGCTGGTCGATGCTCCGCTTCCCGCTCTGAAGGCCTTCACCAGCGAAGGCAAGGCGATCGATTTGAACGAACACATCAAAGGCCGTTACACCGTCTTGAAATCGGCCTGCCTCACCTGCCCCGAGTTTCTCAAGTCCTATGGCGAAATCGAAGCGGCCCACGCGGACTACGCTTCCCACTGCATCGACTTCTATTATGTGTTCCAGAGCCTCCGCCATCCCGAACTCGGCGGCTACGTTCAGGCGCAGAACGACAAGGAGCGAGGCCTGCAAATCGTGGCGGCCAAAGAAAAACTCAAGACCACCGTTCCCTGGCTGGCGGACACCATCGACGACAATATCCGCGTCGCGCTGCGCGCTAGTTCGCAGACCGTCTATCTCATCTCCCCGAACGGCCACATTATCTACGCTGGCAACCGGCTGGACGGCCCCGCCTTGCGTGAGGCGATTGCTCAAGAGGTGGGCTACGCGTCTACTTATAGCGCACCCCAATCTCTGAACCTGCCGTTCATCGGTCGCACGCCACAGATGGTAAATGTCGACACCGAACTGCAAGTGAAACGGCCCGAAGGCATGGTCATCTTGTCGATCAAACCGACCCACCCGGACAAGACCTACTACGTAAAACTGCGCGCCGAGGCCGAACCCAAGCTGCTCAAGACCGGCACCGGCCGCCTGTTCCTCGGCTTCTATCCAGACCCGATCCACAAGGCCTGCTGGAACAATCTCACCGAACCAATGAAGTACGAACTCACCCTGCCCGAGGGCGTGAAAGCCGACCCGGTCACCGCTCAGGCAAAAGGTGGGCCGGGCGAGAAGGACAGCCAGCCGCGGCAGTTCTGGGTCGATATCGAGTCCGGTGAAGCTGGTAAAACTCCGGACAAGGCGAAACTTGCGCTGCACTATTTTGCCTGCACGCCCGACATGTGCACCGCTCTGACCCACGAATACACCATCCACTTCACTGCCGAAGACCGCAACTCCCGCACCTTCGGATTCAACCGGGGAAAGGGGCGCCCCCAGCGTGGCGGCGCTCAACGTGGCCAAGGCACCCAACGTGGCCAAGGCGCTCAGCGTGGCCAAGGCGGACAAAGTACCCTGCGAGGGCAGGGTCAGCGCGGACAAGGGCAGGGCGGCCTGAATCGACCTGGCGCACCACGGTAGTCCGGCAAGGTCCCGTGACTGTTTTGAGTGACGAGTTATGAATGATGAGTTTTGAGTGGCGAAGCTCGAACAGCACTCAAAACTCAACATTCAACACTCATCATTCGTCACTCAAACCAACAGCCGAGACTGGAACAAGGTCAGACCATCTCCGGTTCGATGGGAGCAGGTCAGACCATGTCCCGAACCTGACAAGGTCAGACCATGTCCCGAACCTGACAAGGTCAGACCATTCCCGATATTTCCGAACAGGTCAGACCATCTCCAGAACCTGACAAGGTCAGACCATGTCCGGATCGCTGGGAGCAGGTCAGACCATGTCCGAGGCTGGAACAAAACCATATGTCCGCACCTCGTAACCCGCATCCCGCACCTCGTAACCCGCATCCCGCACCTCGCATCACGCACCTCGCAACCCGGATCCCGCCACCCGCATCCCGTTACCGAAGGTGATTGGGCCGGGCCACGGCTTCCACGCGCAGGAACTTCAGGCAGGTTGCCTCCATATAGACGGCCACATCTTTCTCGGTGGATTTGTCGGTGGAGGTGATCGTGGCGTTCGGTTCGGGGGAGAAGTCACTCAGCTCGTCGGCGGTTTCAACCGTCAACCGGTGGGGGCGGGTGGGTGAAACTTTGGCGAGGGCCTTCAACTTGTCTCCCTCGACCTGGGAATCTTTCAGTTCGACATCGAGGCTGGCGAAGAGGTCACTTGCGTCCGCGAGCACGCCCCACCACAAGGTGTAGCCGTTGACTTGGTTGGAGCCGAGTCGGTCTCCCGCCGCCAAACGGAGCGGTTTCGCCAAGGGGTTCACCTTCCACGGCTTGAACGTTCCAACATCGATAAAATAGCTGATATTATCAGAGAAATTTGCCGGCTTTTGGCGGACGGAAACCTGCCAGTCGTTGCCTTCGACAATAACGCCCCTGTGTTGCACGGATTCGACAATGAACACTTTGCCTGCGGGAACGGTGTAGGAGCTTGGGGTGCCGGTCGGGGCTGTGGCACCTCTTCCGGTGATGACCATCCAAGGCACAACTTCGGCAAAGGTGAACAAGGACAAAGAAAAGAAAAGGATCAGGGAGGAGAGTGTTTTCATGTGTTTGCTTCCAGTAAGGGTTGTGCGGACAGACCGCATTACCCCTCATTCGGAAATGCAGAGGGCGAGTCTTATGGTTCCCCTCGTGTTTCCCTAATCTATTTTCGACTGAATGAAAAAGCACCCGCAACCCGAAGCAATTAACATATGCGTTATTTTTTCAGGCATGTGTTGATTCAGCCCCGAACTTCATGGCAAAGTGGGGGTTATGAAGAACTCACGTCGCTCCTTTCTCGCCACGGCCGGTGCCGTCTCCCTCTTTCATATCGTGCCCCGCCACGTGCTCGGCGGACCCGGCTACACGCCGCCCTCCGAGCAAATCACCAAGGCGGTGATCGGCACCGGCGGCATGGGCCAAGGGCACCTCAAACTCGGTGGCACCAAATTGCTCGCGATTTGCGACGTCGACCGCAGCCGCCGTGAAAACACGTTGAAGAAAGTCAACAAAGACGCAAAAGTCGGCGGCGACGTCAAAGCCTACGCTGACTTCCGCGAAGTGCTCGAACGCGACGACATCGATCTCATCCACCAAGCGACGCCGCCGCACTGGCATGCGTTGATCAACCTCGCCGCCGCCGAAGCGGGCAAGGACATCTGGGCCGAGAAGCCGTTCTCGCGCACCATTGAAGAAGGCGAGAAAGTGGTCGAGGCAGTGCAGCGCAACGGCCGCGTTCTGCGCATCAACACCTGGTTCCGCTTCGAAGGTGGTTGGTACGGATCCGGCACCACCGGCGAGAACATGCGCAAGGTGGTTCTGTCCGGCATGCTCGGCGACGGCCCGCTGAAAATGACCCTCGGCGCGCCCACCGGCTTCAATTGGAAACTCAATGTCTGGAGCGGCAAGACCACCTTGGAGGAGCAGCCGATTCCGGAGAATCTCGACTACGACATGTGGCTCGGACCAGCCCCCTACAAACCCTACAATTCGCACCGCGTGCACGGCTCGTTCCGAGGCTACTGGGACTACGACGGCGGCGGACTCGGCGACATGGGTCAGCACTATATCGACGCGGCGCAATACATTCTCGGCAAGGACGACGAAAGCCCGCACCGCATTATCCCCACCACCGTGCAACAACACCACGACGCGGTCCTGCCTTGGCAGCGCGTCGAGATTCACTGGAAAGACGGAACGCAAATCATTCTCGACGACCGCGGCGACGGCGACACCATCCCGCTGCTCGAAGGCTCCAAGCACAAAATTTTCCGCGGCCTCAAATCGAGTATCCCGAACCTGCGCGCCGAGATCGAGGCCCTGCCCGAGGTCGAACCGCGGGTGAAAGTGTTCAACGAATCCATCCGCACCCGCAAGCCGTTTGCCTTGAACGAAACACGCGCGCACCGCTCCTGCACCATCGTCAACCTCGCCTTGATCGCGATCCGCCTCGGTCGACCGATCGAGTTCGACGACAAGACCCAGCGATGCCCGAACGACCCCGCCGCCAACGCGCTGATCGAACAACCGATGCGCGGCCCCTGGACCCTCAACGGAGGTGTTATTTAATGCGAACCCATCTATCCAACTTCTCACGTCCTATGGTCTCTCGGTCTATGATTTCCCGGTTTTCTCTACTCGTCCTCGGCATTCTCGCTGCCGCTCTTTCCTTCAACGCCAGCGCGCAAGTGCCGCCGCAGAACCCCGCCGACATGGCGAAAGTCTACGGCGAGATGCTCGACCAAGGCAAAGCGCCAATCCTCGACGCGGCCAAAAAACTCGACACCAACGAAGGACGCTACGCGCTCGAAGGCATGGCCCGCCGCGCCACCGCGCCCGGTGCCAAAGCCGGATGGCAGGCCACTTACGAGGGCGCGATCCTCGAAGCGCTCGCTGCCGAACCCAGCGACTATCTGGTCAAGATGTTACGTTGGGCCGGCACGGAAAATTCGGTCGACGGACTCGCCAAGCTGCTCACCCACGAGTCGCTTTACGACAACGCTTTGCGTGCCTTGATCACCATCGACGCGAACAAGCCCAGCAACAAAGCGCGCGCTGCGGTTCGCGCGTCCATGCCCAAGGTCGAAGGTCGCGCGCACATCGCGCACATTCAAGCGCTTGGTTCCATGCAAGACGACAAGGCCGTCGATCTGCTCACCGAGGCAGCCGGCGGCGGTCACATGGCCTTCGCTTTGCAATCGCTGGCCGAGATCGGTCATCCGAAATCCGAAGCGTTGCTCATGGCAAACCTCGACTACAACAAGCGCGGCACCGGTTACACTTGGGCGCTGAACTACGCCAAGAATCTCGCTCGCGCCGGCAATCCGAATCAGGACCAGACCAAGGCCGCTGCGATTTGCCGTAGCCTTTACAAGGACCGACCGGAGGCCAAGTTCGGTCATGTGCAATGCCGCGCCCTCAGTGTGCTGGCCGAGATCGAAGGCGCCAAAGCGAGCGGCGATCTGCTGGCCGCGTTCGACGGGCCTAGCTTCTACGTGCAAGCCCACGCCGCCAAAATTCTCGCCGATATTCCGGGTTCGGAAATCAGTAAACAAATCGCTGCCACCTTCAAGAAGGCGAAGCCCGAAAGCAAAATTCTGCTGCTCGACCTGCTCGCCGCACGGAACGATCGCGACGCGATGAACTTGGTTGCTGAAACCCTGTCGTCCGAGGACGACGCGCTGCGCGACGCCGCCGTGGCAGCGATCAGTTCGGCCGATGGTGCCGCCGCCGAGGAAGCATTGGGCAAAGCAGTACTCGCGGGCAATCCGGCAGCCGGCGCCGCGCTGGCCCGCGTGGCCAAACCCGCCGCCATCGCGGGTCTGTACGACAAGGCCAAAACCCCGGCACAAAAGATCGCCTTGCTGGATGCGCTCGACGCGTCCGGCGCCAAAGGCCAGATGGCAGCAATACTTATCGGTCTCAAGGACGGTGACGGAGACGTGCGTAAAAAAGCCGCAGTGGTCGCCAAAAAGGCTGCGCAACCGGCGGACATCGGTCCGCTTTTCGATGTGTTGAGCAAGGCCGAAGACGCCGAACGTCGCCGCATACTTGGTGCCATTCAGGCGGCGGGTCAGCGCGAAGCCGACGTGGAAAAACGCGTCGCCACCTTCGACGGACTCGCAGCCAAAGCCGACGGCAAGGCGCGTGATAATGTGCTCACCTTGCTCGCCGCCAGCGGCCATCCGAAAGCGCTGGCGCGCATCGCCGGCACCGCCGGAGAAAGCGATCACGCGGTGCGCCTGTTGGCCAAATGGAACACCCCGGACGCGGTCCCGCATCTGCTCAAGGCGGCGTCCGGTTCGAACGGCAAGGCGGCCAGTGACGGCAACAACGCGGTCGCGATCGCAGCCGTGCTACGGCTGGCCGAGAAGCCCGCCGACCTCGAACGCGCCGCCACGCTCGCGCGTTCGGCCGACCACAAAACGGCGCTGCAAAACAAACTCTCCGTCGCCAAAATCAAGACCATCAAAGGCTGGACGCAACTCTCCAAAGGCAATGATCCCAAAGTCGACTGGCAAGGTGATTTCACCGACCTGAAAATGAAAGACGGCGTGATCACCTACGGAAAGAAGAACAAAAATCTGTTTTCCAAACAGGAGTACGGCGACTTCATTCTCGATCTCGAGTTCAAGCTTACGCCGGGCGCGAACAACGGCATCGGCATCCGCGTTCCGAACAACGGCCAGGCCGCCTACGACGGACTCGAACTGCAAGTGCTCGATAACACCGCCGAGAAGTACAACAAGCTGAAGGACTGGCAGTTTCATGGGTCGATCTACGGCGCGGCCTCGGCCAAGAAGGGCCACTTGAAGCCAGTCGGCGAATGGAACCACCAGACCGTAGTCGCCATCGGCCAACACGTGAAGATCATCCTCAACGGTGAGGTCATTCTCGACGTCCACCTCGACAAACTCAAACCGCTTCACGACAAGGAGATCAAAGGGCTCGCCGCCAAGAAAGGCCATATCTGCTTTGCCGGACACGGTGACGAGGTGCATTTCCGCAAGGTCCGGATCAAGTCCTACGACGTGGTCAAACCCGGCGATTTGCCCAAGAAAGGCCAAGGCTTCAACGAGATCTTCAACGGCAAAAACCTCGCCGGCTGGAAAGGCTTGGTCGGCAATCCCAAGACCCGCGCGGCCATGCCCAGCGACCAGCTCGCGGCAAAGCAGGCGGAGGCCAACAAACGCGCCGCGAAAAACTGGACGGTCAAAAATGGCGTGTTGGTGTTTAACGGTCGCGGCCAAAACCTGTGCACCGAAAAGCACTACGCCGACTTCGATTTGGTGATCGACTGGAAGATCGAAAAGAACGGCGACAGCGGCATCTACCTGCGTGGCACCCCGCAAGTTCAGATTTGGGACACCGAAAACGCGGCCCAGAAAAAACACGGCAACGACAAAGGCTCCGGCGGTCTGTGGAACAACAAAAACAACCCGCGCGACCCGGTCGAAAAAGCCGACAAGCCGGTCGGCGAGTGGAACCGGTTCTACATTCGCATGATCAACGACCGCGTGAACCTTTGGCTCAACGGCAAGCACGTCGTCAAAGACACCATCCTCGAAAACTACTGGGAACGCGACAAGCCGGTGTACCGCATGGAGTCCATCGAGTTGCAAAACCACGGCAACACCTTGTACTTCGACAACATTTGGCTGCGCGAGTTGCCGCGGTAGTCTTGTCCGGCCGAAGCTTGGGGGTGTGTAGATGGTCGTCAGCGTTTATCCAGCGGTCGGAACATCCATCTTTCGTTTTGGTGATGATGCCGGAGTTGTGAAGCTTGCGTTCGAACGGCTGAGTTTTCCTGCCGGGGAATCATGGCGTCCATGGATGGGTGGAAACTCAAACTATTTATTATGTTTCCCTCCATTATGCCTTACTTATTCAGCATCGAAACAGATTAATTCTTTCAGGGTAAACTTGTTGGAAATTCCGGACGGATGGGAGTTTCATTTGGAGGGAAATCCTCTTTGTCGGCATCACTCGCTGTCGAGTTTCCGCGAAATTTCAAGTGTCACGCGCGCGTTCGAGGACGAAGTGCAGTTCGGCGATATCGGCGTTTCCGTGGGGCTGGATGAGTCTGGCTTCGCCCATATAATTGAATTCGAAGCTATTGTTTAAATTTTGTGATGCGCTCAGCGCGGAGGGGGTGAAGCCGCAGAATTCTTCGTTCTCGGCGGAATGAAATTCCACCCCACCGACACGGCAGACGGTCTGTCCCATTGAAATCCATGCTGCAAGCCGCCAGGCTTCTTATGGAATCTTGATGGACATTCATTCATTCTTTCTTTCTTAGAAAACGCGGGTCCGTCAGGGTTTTCAAAAAAGTCCACCAGGGCGGCTTTGTCCGAATTGGTTAAATCGAGACGGACTTGAGGAGTCGTGGACTGCTTGTGTTTTCGCAGGTCTCGGGATACACTCTCCTCATGACGGGTTTCCTTCATTTTGCTGAAAAACGCGTCCAGCACACTGGCGTGAGTTGGGATGCGTACCTTTCGCTTATGGGTGAAGATGAGCATGATGGGCGCTTCGCTTATGACGACGGCGTGTTGGAAATTATGACGGTTGGTCCCGAACACGGATTTATCAAAAAACTCCTCGGCCGGCTGCTGGAGCACTACACCTTCGTACGTGGGCGCGACATCCGCAGCGCCGGAAATTTCACCATGCTTCGACCGGACTTGAAGAAGGGAATCGAAGCGGACGAATGCTACTACATCCAATCGGTCGGTCGTTTGCAGAATCCACGTGAGATCAAATTGCCCCGCGATCCTCCGCCCGATCTCGCCATCGAAGTGGACATCACCAATCCGACGCTCGACAAGCTGCGGATCTACGCCGCGATCGGCGTCGGCGAACTTTGGGTATACAAAAACGATCACGTCGAGGTGATGACGCGCAAGGACGATACCTCCTACGAACGCGTCGCCGCCAGTGTCGCTCTTCCAGCGTTCCCGATGGACGCGTTCGAAACCGCCCTCGAACAACAGGAGAAGGGCTGGTCCGACAACCAGATCCTGCGGGCGTTCGAGGAATCTTTAGACCAATAAAGAAGTCAGTCGCCATCACCTGCCCGCTTTCCGTCCAGAACCCCAGCTACGCCAGATCAGGAACACCAACCAACGCGTTCACCAACGCCGCGACCATTCCCTTGTCCCCATTCCCTTGTCCGCAAATGCCCCGGCCGAAACGCCACCCACGCCGCCCGAAGGGGGGCACACAGTTCTTCCGCTTGCCTGCTC
>ENA-ORXR01002107-ORXR01002107.1-marine-metagenome-genome-assembly--contig:-NODE-2107-length-19514-cov-3.759016_pt1 | contig 19514 bp, 18 predicted proteins | sample MGYA00237866_ERZ511479 | MGnify/ENA metagenome assembly ERZ511479 | reverse complement strand
AATGAAGGCGTGTTCGCCATGCAGGATGATGACGAGCAGTGGATGGCGCTGCGTTATGATCTGACCGCGCCGATGGCGCGCTTTGTCGCCGAAAACTATGATGGTCTGGCTAAACCCTATCGCCGCTATCAGGCGGGCAGTGTCTATCGTAATGAAAAACCGGGACCTGGCCGTTTCCGTGAATTTATCCAATGCGACGCCGATAGCGTCGGCGCGCCGGGCGCGGCGGCGGACGCCGAAATGATTATGGTCGCCGCAGATGTCATGCGCGCTGTTGGCCTGAAGGATAGCGAGTTCCAAGTTCGCATCAATAATCGCAAACTCCTTGACGGTATCCTCGAGAGCTCCGGCGTTCCGAGTACTGACGAAGGCGCGGTGCAGCGCATTCAAGTGCTGCGCGCCATTGATAAATTAGACCGCCTTGGTGAGCAGGGCGTCACCGATCTGCTGGGGCAGGGCCGCGAAGATGAGAGCGGCGATTATACGCAGGGCGCGGGACTGCCGCCGGCGGCGATTAAAGCCGTGCTTGGTTTCGCGCTGGCTGGCCAAGCGGGCCGCAGCGAAACACTCTTGCGCCTCGAAGCTGTCGTGGGCAGTTCCGAGCAGGGCCGCAAGGGCGTGGCGGAGCTGGCCGAGATTGACCGCCTCTTGAGCGCGTGCGGCTACGGGCCGGATGATTGCGCTTTTGATACCTCCATCGTGCGCGGGCTTGGATATTACACCGGCCCCGTCTTTGAGGTTGAGCTGCTGGCCGATATTCGCGATCGCAAAAACCGCCCCGTGCGTATTGGATCTATTGGCGGCGGCGGGCGTTATGACGGGCTTGTCTCGCGCTTTCGCGGGCAGCAGGTTCCGGCGACAGGCTTTAGCTTTGGCGTCTCAAGATTTCTGACCGCATTAGAGCGCATGGGTCACAGACAAGGCGAGGTCACCGCGCCTGTTCTAATTTGCGCCTTCGACAAAGATTTGATGCCTGATTATTTCGCGATGGCCGAAGAATTGCGCCGCGCCAATATTCGGGCCGAAGTCTTCATTGGCGCAGGGAATGTCACAAAACAGTTCAAATATGCCGATCGCCGCGAATGCCCGGTTGCTGTGCTTATGGGCTCAGACGAGAAAGCCGCCGGAAGCGTGACGCTCAAAGATCTCAAACTCGGCCTCCAGATGGCCAAGACAATCGAGAGCAATGAAGAGTGGCGCGCGAGCCGCCCCGCGCAGCAAGAAGTGCCGCGCGCGCAAATGGTCGCCGCCGTAAAAGCTATACTCGACGCATAAGATTTACTTAGGGAGACGTCCTCAAAGAGAACTTACTCAGGGGCAACTTCCATATCGATCTCGACGTGAATCTTGCGGCCTTCATCACCATCTGAAACAGTCTTCTTGACCGATAGCGTCATATTCTCTCCGCCATCTTCGACTTGGGTCTGCATGTTACCTTGATCGGCGGGGGCAAAGCTCATGGGCTCAATCATGCGGCCATTATTATAAATTTCCAGCTGCCCGTCCGTGCCGACTTTGACAATGGTCTCGCCGGTTAATTTGATCACGCGCATCCCGTTCTCGTCCATTTGCGGCGCGCTGTCGTCGGAAACACGCATGCGTTTTTTCATGCGCTTCTTCATGCGTTTGTGACGTGTCATTGGCTGTGCTTCCGAAGTCGATTCTTCAGACATTTCAGGTTCGAATGACCATGTGTTTTCGTCTTGCATCGTCTGCGTTTCGTCCTCGCCGGGTATCTGCAGTTGAGGCTGTCCGTCAACAATGATGACGCGCACGGCCGGGTTACCTGAGCCGTCTTCGATGATTTCAATTTGCTCTACAATTTCGATATCGCTCTCGGACATGTTCATATTGCCCGCCATATCATTTGGCTTCACCATACGGCGAATAATGCGCGTTGAGTCCGGTGAAGTCATCTCAGCAGGCGCGTGGGTTTCCGGCGCGGCGGGCGCCGATTGTTCGGCAGGTTTCTCTTTCGGCTTAGGGTGCGGATGCGCGGCCAGAGCCTGCGCGCCGAGCGCAATGCCGCCCGCCGCCAAGAGCGTGGGCAGGATATATGTGACGTGTCGTTTTAGTGCCATGACGGGCCTCGCAAAATTAGTGTTCCATTAACCATAATGCTTTTTGGCCCAATCGGCAAAGGTTTCGCGCAGAAGGCGACTGGCGTCGAGATTTCTCCCAAGTTCCGCAGGGTCTAAAACCCTACACGCTCTAAAATTTCTGAGGGCCCATTGCGGGAATTGACCCTGTGATTTACAGGAAAGCTTATCGCAAGGATTTTCTATGACTGCCTCTCAAACGCCGCCTGCTCTGGACCTCCAAGTTATTCCGGTTACGCCGTTCTCGCAAAATTGCTCCATGCTCTATGATCGCGCCAGCATGGAGGGCGTGTTGGTTGATCCGGGCGGCGAGGTCGATAAAATTCTTGATGTCGCCAAAGAGAAAGGCGTGACTATTGTCGAAATTTGGCTGACCCATGGCCATTTGGACCATGCCGGCGGCGCGGATGAGCTGCGCGAGCGTTTGGGGATTAAAGTTATTGGCCCGCACAAAGATGATCAATTCTGGATGGACGAAATTGGCAATCATTGGGCCAAATATGGTCACCCCGGAATGGGCCGCGCCGTGGTTCCCGACCGTTATCTTAAGGATGGCGATACGCTTAGCTTGGGCGGGGCGCAATTTAATGTTGTCCATACGCCGGGGCATACGCCCGGCCATGTCGTGATCTATAACCAAGACATCAAAATCGCCTTTGTCGGGGATGTTCTGTTTCAAGGCTCTATCGGGCGTACGGATTTTCCGAAAAGCAATCATCAGGATTTACTGGACAGCATCACGCAAAAACTCTGGCCGCTGGGCGCGGATATGCGCTTTATCCCCGGCCACGGCCCGATGAGCACATTTGGCGCAGAGCGCGCAGGCAACCCCTTTGTCGGCGACCGCGCCATTGCAAGCAGCCGCCCAAATCATAGCGGGCCGGGATGAGCGGGGGGTGAATTTTATTTATCTCGAATTCATTTTTCAAACTTAGGTCCTACGACCCCCTCCGCCTACGTGCTGACGCACTCCGGCACCCGCTCCGGCGGCCCGGTCCCCCGTAAACAGGGGAGGAAAAGCACGAGGCTCTCGATCTTTTTGCTCCCCTGCCTGCGGGGGATCGGACTGGCGCACCAGCTGGCTGACGTCCGAAGGACGACAGACTGAGGGGGTGTTCCGAGGGTCAAAACATATACATCCTTGATTTCGTGAAAAATGTTTTCAACCAAATCAACCCCTTAGCCAAAAAACAAAGAGATTGATCCCTGTCTCCGATTTCTGCGCTATATTAAAACTGTCCTTATCTCACAGGGCAGGCAAGTGATCGTTGGCTGGTTGGAGATAGGGCGGTATGGAGCAAAGATTTGCAAAACGTGCATTTTGGAGCTTCGCGAGCGCGAGCTAGGGCGATGGAAGTCGGACCATGGCCGTTCGCAGCAGTACCGCCGTGCGGTGGCGGAGTTCGCCTTTAGTGAACAAAGCCGCTTGAGCGCTTATCACCCGCTCAAGGTGATTGAAAACGAAACTCTAACCCTCGGTACTTTTCCGGTTTTTAATTACCCGCACGGACGCCCTACTTGCTAATCTTCCCCGAAAGGGGGCCCGCTAATCCGAAGGATTACCGGGAAGATTAGCGCCTCTATCAACTAAGAACGGAGTTAAATACATATAATGCCCCGCAATGCCCATGAGAGGCCCTCGCAAAAACATGTGAGTCGCCTGCGCGCCAAAATATTGGCGACAAAATTACAGGAACAGCGCATTAATCTCGCGCGGCTGAGGTTGACGCGAGAGCGCGAAGGCGACGCCGCGCTGGATTATGATGATCCGGACTTGATGGCCGCGCGTCAGAGCCTGATCAAGCATCGCATTGACGGTGAAGTCGCGCGAATTTACCGCGAAATTACGGGTTATGTTCGTAATGGCGGCCAGCCGCCAACGCCCGAGCAGCGCCGCAAGGATATTGCCGATGATGAAGAGCGGCGCGGCTGGGCGATGGTTGAGAAAATTCTGCGCGAGCAATAAATTTGCCAAAAAAAACCGCCCTTGAAAGGGCGGTTTAAAGTTGGGCTAGCTCCGAGAGAGAGAGAGTGAAGCTGAGCCCTCGCCCGGCGTCAGGGCGATATTTTATCTTGCGTGCTGCGCTAGACGCGTCGACCTGTCAGCAGGTTTACCGCCAGCAAGACGAGGAAAATTACAAAACAGACGCCTGCCAAATATTGCGCGCCTCCGGCGATTCCGCCAAATCCAAGCGCCGCAGCGATGATTGCAATAATGAATAAAATAACGGCCCAACGTAACATGTTTTTCTCCTGTTTAATTATACAAGAGTAACGCCGCGCCGGCGCAAAAGGTTCCCTAGCCGTCGCGATTTGAGTCGAGCTGCTTTTGTTTTTTATTCTTCATATTGTCCAAACGCTTCATAAATTCCACGGTTGGGGTGGGCTGTAAATTATAGGCGCCGCCTTTGACAATCAGCGCCGTTCCGCCTGCCTCTTCGATTTGCTCGAGGGTGACAACATGCATATCGCGGTAAGCAATAGAGGGGAGCTCGACCTCGCCATCCGTCGTCAGGGCAAAGATTTGCGGCGGGGTCTCTGTCTCGTATTTTACCGCAAAAGACTCGGTGGCCGGAGTGAACATCCGAAAGGCGGCGGGGACCATTTGTTTATAAAAGGCTTTGCCGTCTTTGGCGCCCTCTTCCAGCTCGGCCATGTCATGACGGCCGGATGTGTTTTGAAACAGAGGCGAGAGGCCCATTTCGAAATACAGGCTTTCATCGGAGGCCGGAAGATCCGCGCGCGCGGAGTCGGCGACGCAGACCTCGCCGCGCTCATGGGTTTTGGCCAGCGCGACAAAGCCAGGCGTTTTGCCCGACGGGGTGATGACGGGCACGTCATATTCCTGCCCCTCATTGCGGATGAAAAAGCGCTCGGGCCACGGGCCATCATCGCGGATGAGGAATTTGGGCGCGACGGTGACATTGACGACATCGCGCCGATCCGCGTCGACATTATTAATGCGCTCGACCATATTGCCGATGCCCTTGGCGGGGAAGCAATAGGGATTGCCGCGCGGCGCTTCGGCTGCGGCGGTTTGAGCGGTAAGCGCGACAAATGCAGCGCTGGCGAGAATGTGAACAGCTTTCATCATAGGAATATATTACCCTTCGCCATATTAACGTGAAATGAGCAATTTAGGTTCCCAGCTAACAGAGGCATATGATGAAACGATTTTTTACAGCGGGCCTTGGCGCCCTTAGCGCGGCAATTATGGCCTCTTGCGCGCCGGTCAATCTGCTCAACACGCTCACCCCGTCCGGTGATTTCACAATCGAAAAAGACATCGCCTATGGTGATTTAGAGAAACAAAAGCTCGATATCTACACGCCGGAAAATCCAAAGGCCGGCGCGCCCGTGGTCGTATTCTTTTATGGCGGGGGATGGAATGATGGCTCTAAGGACATTTACAAATTCATCGGGCAGAGCTTTGCTGAGGCGGGGTATACGGTCGTCGTGCCGACATATCGTATCTATCCCGAAGTGATTTATCCCGAGTTTCTTAAGGACGCGGCCAAGGCCGTCGCCTATACCGAAGATCGTTTTGACCGCCCCATGGTGCTGACGGGTCATAGCGCGGGGGCGCATATCGCCGCGATGATGGCGCTGGACGGGCGTTATTTATCAGCCGAAGGGCTCACGCCCTGTAATGTGATTTCGGGCTGGGTCGGACTGGCGGGGCCCTATGATTTTAAAGTCTATGAGGAGCCTTATCTATCGATCTTTCCGGAAGGGACGCGCACCGAGATGCTGCCGATTACTTATGCGTCCGGCTCGAAAATTCCGGCGCTGATGATTACCGGCGACGCGGACGAGACTGTGCAGTATCAGCAAACCGAGCGCATGCGCGCTGCGCTGTCCGCCGGCGGAACGGACGCCAAGCAGCTTATCGTGCCCGGTATCGGACATATTGACGCCGTCACGGCCATGTCTACCGTCTTGCGCAAAGCGGAAAGCCCCGTGCGCCCGGCCGTGATGGATTTCGTAGCCCGGCATGATGCGGCGGCTTGCCAAGCCAAATAGACCCCGGCTTAGAGCCCGCTTTGCTCGAGGGTTCTGACCTCTTGCTCAACCTTGCGAAGACCGCAAGCGAGCTCGACCATATTGTGGTTTTCGATCAAGCCGACAAAGGGATAGAGCCCGCTATGCAGGGAGTAGCGCAAAATGATGATTTGCGGGTCTTCGGAGCTCAGCGGTTTGACTGAGTTGATTACAGCGCGCACGGGCGCCAGAATTTCACCGGCCTCGAATATCCGAAATATCGTCAGTCCGTTTCGGCCTGTAACATTTCCGGTGACTACATCGTCATCCAAATAGCCCAGAACCGGCGAGGCGTTGAACGCAAACACCAGGTCAATATCATCGCTGGTATAGGCCGCTTTTTGGGCAAGCGCGCCGCCCAGACTGTGACCGACAGCGATAACATTCGGGGTTTTGCCATCCGCCTTGGCGCGCGATTTTATCTCGCGGATCAAGGCCGGCGTCAGAGCCCGGACCTGATCAAATTGCGAGGCCTGATCGCGGCACAGTCCGAAGGGGCGAAGATTGGCGCACCAATCACCTTTGGAGCGCAGGTTCGTGCCGCGAAAGACGACGGCGTAATCGCGGATGTCACCCGCTTGGTCGCGCTGCCAGACCTCATAGGTCAAACCGGAGGCCAGCAGGTCAGGCGTTTGGCTGAGCACGCTGTAATCGCGGTTCAGCCCGAGCGCTTTTTGCGCATAAAGCGGCAAGCTCGCCGCCTCTTCATTTTCGCCTTCGCGCGGGCGAATAAGTTTGTCGGGAATGTGAACGCGCAGCTCGGGAAGGGTCTTGAAGGTCAGCGGCGGGCTGGCCGGGCAAGACTTGATCTCGGTGCTGCCGCGATAGACATAACCGGCCAGGGTCGCCATTTCGGGAACGTCGCGATACAGGTCCAGCGGAACGCCGGCGGGTTTGACGTAACCGCGCAGCAGGGCGCGACTATCGGCTAAAATGCTGACCGGCGTCTCGCTGCCCGGCTTGGCATATTTGATCATGACCTGATTTTCGCGCTGCGCGACAGTCGTGCAGGCCGTCAAACTGAGCGCCAATGCTATGGCCAAAATGATATGTTGCAACAGCCTCATTACACTTACCGCGCTAACCTGACATGCCGCTTATTTCAAGACAACAAAAAGCCGGCCTGCGCATAAACGCAGGCCGGTCCCCCATTCTGAATGAAAGCTTTAACAGCTTTCATTCAGCCCAAATATTTATGTTTTAGAAACGGTAACGACCGCGAATTTGCAGGGGAACAGTCCAGCGCTCGCTGCCATTATTCGCGCCGGAGAGATTTGGCGCTTGTGTCCGCAGACCATCAGCGGAATCAAGTGCACCCGTGTAGCGAAGGCCTGTCTCAATACCGAGCGTCGCGCGGTTAAAGATCGGCGTTTCTACGCCAACAAGACCGGCTGCAGTTGGAACCCAGCCGCCATCGTAGAAATCTACGGTGCGCGCGCTGGCTGCATTGCCTTGCTGAACCGTTGTCAGGCTGATGTCGTCGACATAGGCCGCGCCTAATTTACCCTCAACATATGGACGGTAACGAACGCTTTGGCCGATAACACGCGGAGTGAAATACTGACGCAGACCGGCTTCAACGCCGTGGCTTTCATAGTCAGAAAGCGTCGCATTTGTCGGTGTTGCTGCGCCGACTTCCGTGCCCAGAACATTTGTTTCGCCTGAGGCTGCGGAATAAAGGTATTGACCCGTCAACTTACGGTTCGGATTGATCATGTAAGATCCGCCAAGGCCGACGCTATAAGCATCATCATAAGCGTCTTGCATGCTGATGGAGTTAATTTGCTGGCCAACAAAGGCTTGGTGTGTATCGCCGCCCGTGATTGCATCGCCGCCAACAATAAAGTCGGGGCCTGCGCCGGCTTCGATATTCCATTTTGAGATTTGCTTACCGCCAACACAGCGATTGCCGCAGGCCGGAGCTGCATAATAGCCGCCATTGTGGTGGCTGTTCGCACCGTGGTGCGTCGGTTGACCCATTAGGCCGTTAAAGAATGAACAACCGGACAGAGCCAAAGTTGAAACGCCGAGTGCGGCGAGAGATAACAGACGCATGATGACCTCCTAGTGTCTAATATCGGCACAAGTGAGGTGTGCCTGATCGTGTCTGCCCAGAGATGTGCAAAGGTCGGGCCAACTCGGCCAAATTTATCGGAGGCATTAAAAAACCCGGCGACAGATAGCATCTGCGCCGGGCTTTTTTGAATATTTAGAGGAGGCTTAGAATGCAACACGTCCGCGTAATGAGACCGGGATAGACCATGTGTCATCAGACTCCAGGTTTGTTGAACGATCATCTGTCCAGCGTACACCTGTCTCGACACCGATGGCCATATTTGGACCGGCAGCTAGCTCAGCACCGATGATACCGGCGGCTGTTGGATGCCAACCTTCATTGATGAACAGGATTTCTTCCGGCGCCGCTACAACAGCTGCGTTATCAGAGGTTGTCGTCAATTTGACGTCATTATTATGCGTGAAACCTGCTGACGCGCCTACATATGGGCGAATGCCCCGGCCGCCGCCAACATATTGACGAACGCCGCCTTCGACAGTCAGCTCATTCATATCGGAGAATTCATAGAAGCCTGCACCGGTTTCAATTGTTCCGCCGCTTGCTGAATTATCCTGAGTGATCGTACCGTTTTGAACAGTTTGACCCTCATATTGAGCGTAATTTGCGCCCGCAAACAAAGTCGTATTGCGTGAGACATCATATTCGACGGCGCCGCCATACAGCGAGCCCGCATTAAATGCATCTGCATATTCAATCGCATCAAGAGCAGACACAGAGCGTCCTAAAGTACCGGCTGGTTTTGCGGCTTCACCAAGGAAGACATCGCCGCCGGCAAAATTACTGACACCCGCAAATCCGGCAAGGCCGATTGGGTTATTACCGCCTTGCAAACGCAGACGTGGAGTCTGGTAATAAGCCGGATATGGACGCGGCACGTAAATCGGTGCGCCTTGAACCTGTGTGACCGGGCCGCCTGCATATTGTGTGACGCCGCCAACGGCTGAGCCAAATGATGCGCCCGAGCCAAGCGTCGTAACACCGCCGCCTGCAACTGTGCCGACAACCTGTCCGCCTGCGCCAACAACTGTGCCGCCTTGGCCGACATACCCAATGACCTGTCCGCCGGCGCCGATAACGGCTCCGCCTTGGCCAACTGTGCCGATAACTTGTCCGCCTGCACCTATAACTGATGAGCCGACACCAAATCCGCCTGCGCCGCCATAACCTGCGGCTCCGCCTGCGCCATAACCTGTAGCTCCGCCAGCGCCATATCCGCTAAGACCTGCGCCTGCTCCAGCTCCGTAGCCGCCAACGCCGCTACCATATCCTGTGCCTGCGCCGTAGCCCGCTGCTGTTGCGCCATATCCACCTGCGCCGCTGCCATAGCCGCCTGCGCCGTATCCTGCTGCTCCGCCATAGCCGCCTGCGCCGCTACCGTAACCTGCGCCTTGGCCGTAGCCAGCTGCGCCATAACCTGCTGCGCCTTGGCCGTAACCGCCAGCGCCGTAACCTGCTGCGCCGACACCGGCACATCCTGCTGCTCCGCTGTGAGCGCCGGAATATTGAGCCGCATAACCGGATTGGCAAGCTGCATCATAGCTGCCTCCGCCATATTGACCGCCGGAGTGACCGCCATATCCAAGCCAAGAACATCCTGACAGTAGTGCCGCTGATAAAGTACAAATTGCAAGGCGCATCTGACAGCCTCCCTCTTAATAAAAGTGTTGTGTCCTTTTGAAACACATCTTGTTTAACAAAACCTTTTCACGAAGATGTAAAAAGTGTTTAAATTCAGTTACTTGTTTCTTAACAGCGTCTTAATGCGCCCCTTAAGAATCCCCACTCAGTCCTAAAATCCAATTGAGCCGCGAAGCGTCAATGGTATTGAAATATTTGCGTCTGTTTCGCCGCCTGCTGTCTTGTTACGCGGACCTTCATATCGGACGCCGGTTTCAAACCCGAGCGCAGAACGCTCTGTCATTTGCCACTCAAGACCTAGATTAATTGCGCCGCTCGGCACCCATCCGCTTTCAAGAATTTCTGTCGATCCGGTATCTGTGTGGCGGAAATAATCAAGATCGCCTTCACCGCGACCGCTATTCCAATATTCATTCAGATAGAGGCGATCATGATGCTGAGAGACTTCCAGCGCATTGTAATGTTGGGCTCCGGCCGAGGCGCCAACAAAAGGTGTCAGCGGGCGCTCGAGATAATTTTGAAAGGCCGGGTTGAAATAGTGACGGGCTCCGACTTCGACGCCAAAACGCTGCATGTCATTCACTTCGAACTGTGTTCTTGCAACGGGAAGGTTTAACAAGGTTGTGGTATTTGTCGTGGCCGCACCATTGGGCTGCGGACCTGCGCCTGAGCCGTCATCCGCATAGGGTTGAGCCGTGACAGTTTGGTTTAAATCGCCTTCATATACAACGCCGCCGCCGCTGCGGCCTGCCGCTGCGCTGTAAGAAAGATCTGCGAAAACCGCATTACGCGGCGTTACGAAATATTCGGCGCCGCCTTTAATCGTCGCCGCAGAGCTGTAGAGATCGGAAAAGGATACGCTGGGGGCTTGCGTATCGACATTTGTAACGAAATAATCCGTTGTCGTGACCAAACCACCGGCCTGCGTCCCGTCAACAAAGCCTTCTGTATGGGTAGCCGCATTGTAAAGATCGGCTAAATCTGTGGAATTAAATGCCTCCCCTGACATGCTGCGCTCAACGCCGACACTGCCGTTCAGGCGTAAGCGTTGACGCAAATAAGGACGGTTTACAGCATCTGTTTTGAGCGAACTACGCCGCGTTGTGGGCACTGGGCCGCCGCGCGCTGCGCCATATGATCCAGCCGTTGGCTGTTGATATCCTTGGCCTGAATATCCGGGCTGTTGGCCGCCGCCATATTGCGGCAGAGCCACTGTGACCTGTTCAGGACGGCATCCCGGAGGGGCCGGCTGCGTAACTTTCGTAATCGTACACGGACCTGCGCGGCGTTGTTGTTGGTGATGGCCTCGCTGTGCGTGCTGACCATATTGGCCTTGCGGAGCATGATACTGCCCGCCGCGCGCCTGCTGTTGTCCATGATGGCCCGCTTGCGGTCCAAATCCAATCCAAGAGCAGCCCGATAAAAGAACTGTCGAAAAAGCCAAAGCGGCAAGGCGCATATCAATCTCCCACGCAAAATTGCGATTATGGTTAATAGGAGATTTGCCCTGTTAAGTTTAACAAGGCGTTTAGAAGTGCGATTTTTATGAAATTATTTGTAGCTCTTACAAAATATCGAGCACATTTTCAGGCGGACGGCCTATTGCGGCCTTGTCATCTGTCTCAACAATGGGGCGTTCAATCAGAATTGGATTGAGCGCCATAGCCGATAAAAGTTGCCCTTGAGGGGCGCTTGCCAGGCCCTGAGCCTTAAATATTGCCTCGCCCGTACGCATCATGTCTTTATAATCCGTGATGCCCATTTTCTCTGACAGTTTTTTGAGATCGCGCGGCTCTAGGGGCTTTTGAAGATATTCAACAATTTTGGGCTCGTGACCCTTTTCTTGTAAAAGCGCCAAGGTTTCGCGCGATTTGCTACAGCGGGGGTTGTGATATATTTTAAGCATAAGACATCCTAGCAAGCGCAAAGGCAGTTGAAAAGTCCTCATCAATCCGCCAAGCGGATAAAATGAACCGCGTCCTTATTATATCCTCATGGGTCGCCGCCAGTCAGGTCGGCGCGCGCACCTCTGCCTATGCCTTAAATGAACTCGGCATCGAGACCGTTATATTGCCGACAACGCAAATGGGCCGCCATCCCGGATGGGGGCTGCCGGGCGGCGGCGTGACGGATCCCGCGCGGCTTCGCGACCTGGCCGCAGGCGTGGAGGCGCAGAATTTGCCCTTTGACGCTGTGCTGACGGGCTATATGGGCCATGTTGATCATATTGTTCTGGCCGGAGAGATCATCACCGCGCAGCGTGGGGCCAATCCCAAGCTACGCGTTTGCGTCGATCCCATAATGGGCGATCATCCGGGCGGGCTCTATATTGATGAGCTTATCGCCCATGCCATCAAAACCTATCTCGTCCCGCTGGCTGACATTATAACGCCCAACCTCTGGGAGCTGGATTACATTACCGATCAGGACGCCCATCCCGCTGGACCGGACAGCGTTGTCGTGACCTCTGTCCCGATGGATGACAACGCGATTGGCGCGCAGCTCTATGCAGATGACACCTATGCCGTCAGCCATCCCATACTTGATAGCGTGCCGCGCGGCAGCGGGGATTTACTCGCCGCATTATATCTGGGTCATATCCTCAATCGCCTGTCGCAAAAAGCGGCGCTGACCAAAGCCGTGATGACAACTTATGAAACCTTGGAGCGGTCAGTGACCGCCCGGCGCGACGAGCTTATACTGGTCGGCGCAGATTTATCAGGAGCAGATTATGACATCTGACATTATTCACGGCGAGGTCGCGCGCGGCTTTGAAACTGTCCGCGAGGTCTTCGCGCGGCATTTCGAAACCGGCCAAGAGATCGGCGCGGGATTCGCTATATATAAAGACGGCCAACCGCTGGTCGATCTGTGGGGCGGGCATCAGGATCGCCAAAAGACCAAGCCGTGGGAGCGCGATACGCTGATCGGCGTGTTCTCTTGCACGAAATATATCACGGCCTGCGTCGCGGCATTATGCGTTGAGCGCGGCGATTTCAGCTATGACGATAAAGTCGCGGGTCACTGGCCCGACTTTGCGCAAAATGGCAAAGACGACGTCACCATCGCGCAGCTCTTATCGCATCAAGCAGGCCTGTCCGGCATTACAGACCCTGATTGGCAAGCCAGCGATTGGTTCGACCTTGAGAAATTAGAGGCCACCCTCGCCGCGCAAGCGCCAATATTCCCTCCCGGTAGCGTCAGCGGCTATCATCCCGTTACATTCGGGCCGCTGGTCGGCGGCGTCATTCGCCGCGCGAGCGGACGCACAATCGGGCAGATATTGCGCGAAGACATTGCCGGCCCGCTCGGTATCGATTTTCATCTTGGCCTGCCCGAAGCAGAACATGCGCGTTGCGCGGATCTGCGCAAACCCAGCGCGATGGCGGATTTCGGCGAGCCCAACTCCGCTACCAAAGCCGCGTTCTTTAATAAACATGGCAGTCCCGGCGGGCGCGGCATCACGCTGTGGCGCGAGACTGAATTTGGCGGCTCTAACGGACATGGCACGGCCAAAGCCCTCGCGCGGATTGCGCAATTGGTTTTGGACGGCGCGATTGAAGGCACACAATTCTTATCTGCGGAAACGCTCGGCGCATTCACGCAAACCCGTATTTCAGGGCAAAATCTGGTCTTGCCCTTTGACCTGACAATGGCCGCAGGCATCATGAAAAACACGCCCAATCATTTCTACGGGCCAAGCGATGACTGTTTTGGCCATAGCGGATGGGGCGGCTCATGCGTCTGGGCCGACCGCGAGACAGGCCTGACCGGGGCCTATGTCATGAATAAAATGAGCAATCACCTGCTCGGCGATCCGCGGCCTCGCGCGCTGATTGAAGCCGTTTACGCGGCGCTTTAACCCAGTTCCTGCCGCGCGAGCCAGCCGAGCATAATATGCGCCAGCTGCTCAGGCTGTTCCCACATTGCCCAGTGGCCGGAGCCGTGCAAGATTTCGCGGGTCAGATCCGGAATCATATCCACCATGGGATCGGTCAGGCTTGGCGGCAGCAGTAAATCCCGATCCGGACTAATCATCAATGTTGGCTGGGTGATCTCATCGTCCAGAGTATCCGCAAAGTCCCAATTTGCGCCCGTATTGCGATAGAGCGCGATGCCGCCGCTAAATCCTGTCTTGGCATAGGCGCCGCTGTAAACAGCCAAATCTTTGGCCTCTAAAATCTGCCCCTTAAGCGGCGGCGCGCCGGCGTCTAAAAACTGCGCGTAGTTTTTCGGAATATAGGTAAAGTCAGATTTCGCCTCTGCCCCGTCAGGAACGCTGCGAAACATTAGACGGAAAAAGGCATCCGGGTCGCGGGCGAAAAGCGTGTCCGCCTCGCCTGGCCGTTCATTAAAATGCACAAAATAATGCTCTTCGCCATGGCGCTTTTTGTAGATTTTTATCGGGTCAACCGGCGCGCGGCGCACATGCGGCGTGCAAATCGATATGATGTGGCTTGCGCGGGCCTCGAGCATACGCGCCGCATGCCACGCAATTATGCCGCCCCAATCATGGCCGCAGATAATGGCCTTTTCCAATTTGTGATGATCGAGCAAGGCGCGCACGTCATCGACCATTTTCGTGATGTGATAATCCTCCACCGCCTCGGGCACAGCGCTGTTGCCAAAACCGCGCAAATCCGGCGCAATGCAGCGAAATCCCGCCGCCGCAAGCATCGGCATAACGGCTGAAAAACTATAGGCCAGCTCGGGCCAACCATGGATAAGAATCAACGGAATCCCGTCCCTTGGACCGGCCACATAATAGGCGAGGCGGACGCCATCATTTTCAATATAATTTGGAACCCAAGCGTTCATATGACCGTTCTTTCAATGTAATAACGCGAAATGGGCTGCATTTGCGCTTAACTTAGCCCTTTACGCGGGCAGAAGTCGTCGTTACAAGCCGCCAACTTTGCCTGCCCGCTCATAGCGGGCTTTGCGCGCTTTAGATAGAGAAACTGGATTTAAACATGGTAGAAATTTACGTTCGTCAGAACAATGTCGATCAAGCCCTGCGGGCGCTGAAAAAGAAGCTGCAAAACGAAGGCGTTTTGCGCGAAATGAAAGCCCGCAAACATTACGAAAAGCCATCCGAAAAACGCGTCCGCGAGCAAGCTGAAGCTGTTCGCCGCGCCCGTAAATTAGCCCGCAAGCGCGCTCAGATCGAAGGTCTGATCCCCAGCAAAAAGAAGCCGCCGCGCCGCTAGGCTCTTTTTCTCTCTATCAAAATTCAGCCGTCCTCACTGAGGGCGGCTTTTTTGTTGGGGGGGCTATCAATTAGGCCCGTTGAAAAACCAGTCCAGCTGCTGCGCTGTGAACTCGGCCAGTCTTTGCTCGTCAAAATCACGAAAGCTATGACCTATATCTTTAATCTCCCACACCTCTACATCAGCGCGGCGGGTCTCATCAAGATCGGTCATCATTTTACGGGAGCTCTCCAGCGCGTCCACATCTTGCGCGCCGTGGATAATTAAAACTGGCTGGCTGACATCATTAAGCAAAACTGTGGAGCGCCCATAAAGCCGCGTGGACCAAACGCGCCAGCTATTATCCTGACCGGCCCAATTTTTTTGCCATGTCGGATTATCGGACATCGCCTGAAATTTTTGACGTGTTTTCTCAAAACAAATGTCTCGCTTATCTTGCTCAGCCTCATTGTAGTTTTCCGCCGGACAAAATGTGTCGGATTGGAATTGCTCAAGCATAGTAAATCCCCCACCGAATGATCCGAGAATCGCTTTTTGGGCATCAGGATAATAGGCCAGCAGCCGCATGCCGATATCGCCACCATCTGACCAGCCCCATATGTACAGCTCGCCATTCCACCACGGGGCGGTTTTGCGTAAATGCTGCAATACCCTTAAATGATCTTCGACGCGATTGGTCATAGTGTAGTGTTTCAAAAAGTCTTCGCTGCAGTCCTCTGAACCTGTTGCGTCCGAGGCGACACCCGGTTTTTCAACCGCTATTCGCGCGTAACGATCGGGCGCCTCGGGTGAGGGCTTAAAGAGCGTTCCCAGCACCGGGCGTAATTGCCCGGAACATCCCGACCCATCAATAACGACGAGAATGGGAATATCTTCAGCTCCAACAGGGCGTTCAAGATAATATGTTAGAAATCGCTCATCCAAAGATGATATTTGCTGTATTTCACTAAGGCTATAGTCCTCGGTCGTTACAGAGACATCGGAGTTAGAGCATCCGGAGAAAATAGCTAAGCATAAGACCAAAATCAGGTTTGAAAGTTTCATACTCAAGATAAACGAGCCAAGCCAAATTTTGTCAAGTTAAGCTCGCTTAACCCGTTTTTGGAATTTCATCTTTCTTATTCGACTTCACCTTCTTCTCTTTTTTCGTCAGCGTTTTGACCACCGCTGGCAGCACGACTGCAAAGACAGTTCCGGCTTCGCTTGTGCTCTCAAGACGCAGTTCCCCGCCATGGGCGACGGCGAGTTCGCGGGAGATGGTCAGGCCGAGACCTGTGCCGCCGCGCGCGCTGCCGGAGAAGGGTTTAAATAATGTCTCTTGCGCTTTTTCGGGCATGCCCGGGCCATTATCTATGACGCGGATAATGACGTGGTGCCCACCATCGGCCTGCGCGATTGTTTTGGCATCGACCGTCAGCTGGCTTTGAATATCGCGCTCCGTCTCAGACATCGCTTGAACGGCATTACGAAACAGATTCGAGAAAATGCGATAAGCATGATCAGGATCGGCGTGAACGATAATATCCCGCGATACATCATTCTTCCACGTCACTTTGGGGCGCGCGCCGGTGATGACATCGCCTGCCGCTTCGCCGAGCAAGGACGCCAGCTGCATCTCGCGCATCTCGGGCGGATCTTCGCTGGCCTTGGAAAAATTAAGCGTCTCGGCGCAGAGCTTCACGCCGCGATCGACCGCGCGCACTAACCGCTCGCCCATACGGGCCACTCGGGGGTCTTCATTGGTCGCCAGACGATCAGAAATAAGCTGCGCGCTGGTCAGGACATTACGCAGATCATGATTAATTTTAGCAACGGCCAGTCCAAGCGTCGCGAGGCGGTCTTGCTGTTTTAGGGCCGTGCGAATGCCCGACTTCATTTCAATAAATTCCGTTTCAAGCTGCCCGATTTCATCCTTGCGGTGGCTCTCGACAATCCGGCCCGCTTTGTGCTGAGGGTCTTTGCGAAATGCTTCAAGCGCGCCTGCAAGACGTTTGACAGGGCGGACAATCATCATGGAGAGCGCAAAGAAAATCAGCGAGCCGGTCAGAATAGCAATCAAAACAGACAGCCAAAAAATATTTACGCCATAATCCAGCAAAGCGTCTTTGACGGCGTAATTGGGAATGATGAGCTCCAGCGCTTCGGCGTCAGGCACGCTCGGCTCGGCCCAAACCCGCAAATAACCCTGCCCGTCTCCGAAAAAGGCGCGCAAGGTTGCGCCCATATCCGGGATGCGTTTGGCCTCTCGCATATCGATCACGGTAAATGGCCCCTCAGCCGGCGCCATGCCCAAAATAGCCTCCGTCATGCCGCCGCGTTTTTGCATCACGGCAATAACATTTGTCTCGCTCATGAAGCGCTCGGTGAGCAGTTGATCGCCCTGAAAGCCCGGCACGCCTTTGACTGCCAATGTCAAAAGCTGGGCATTATCCACGCGGCTTTGCAGCCAGTTCTGACGAAACACAGCGGCGGATGGCACGAAGAGAACGATCTCTGCGAGCATGACAAATATAATCGTGAGCATGAGGACTTTAGCCGAAAGCCCTCGCGATATAATGCGGTCCAACATAGCGCTGTGATACGGGCTTTATTTAATGAAAGCGAGACATAAGTTTGGCCATGAAATGACCTTTGGGGCCAAATAAGGCGTCAGTATACCACGAGCTTGCCGCGCGTTTGATCGCTTCGCCGCGTGTCGGATAAGGCGAAATCATGCCCGTTAGGCCGGAGATTTTTACGCCATTTGTCATAGCCAGGCTGACCACATGGATCAGCTCGCCGGCATTAGGACCGACGATTGACGCGCCGAGCAATTTGCCGCCTTTGGTCGCAACAAGCTTGACGCCGCCATGAGTGTGGCGCTCGGCGATGGCGCGATCATTTTCTTCGTAATCCCACGATACGCAGCGCACTTTGTCTTTGCCATATTTGTCGATGGCCTCAGCCTCGGTCATGCCGATATTGGCCAGCTCTGGCTGTGAATAGATCGCCGCCGGCATACGGTTCGTCGTGGCTTTGCCCTTCCAGCGCGCAATGCCGGGCGGGAGGAAGTAAAAGGCCTTGATGATGACGCTGGCATGATAGCCCGCTGCGTGGGTCAAGCCGCCGCGGCCCGACACATCGCCCACCGCGTAAACGCGTTTATTGGAGGTGCGCAAACACTCATCGGTTTCAATATGGCCGCGCTTGTGAACATCAATCCCGGCTGTATCCAAACCCAAACCGTCAGTGACAGGTTTGCGGCCCGCTGCAACGAGCAGCGCGTCGCCGGTTAGGGGCTCGCGGTCTTCAAATTCAATCGTGATTTTCGACGCTGTTTGGGAAATCTTTTTGGTTTTGGCCGGTGTGTGGAAAATCACGCCTTCGGCCTCTAAGGCCTCGACGAGGACTTTGGCATGTTCCGGCTCGTTGCGGCCCAGCGGGGCGGCGATATCGACGATATGAACCTGCGTGCCCATGCGCTGCATGGCTTGGCCCAGCTCCAGACCGATAGGCCCTGCGCCGATAATCATCAACGTTTTGGGCTGTTTTTTCAGCTCGAAAATTGTCTCATTGGTGAGATATTTAACATCGCTCAGCCCCGGAATAGGCGGCGCGCCGGCCACGCTGCCTGTCGCGATGATATAGCGTTTGGCTTTGACAATATGGCTATCGCTCTCAACTTGGTTGGGGCCGGTAAAGCCCGCTGACTCTCTGATAACCGTGCAGCCAAAGCCTTCAAAACGCTCTTGGCTATCGACGGGGGCGATGGTCGCAATCACGTCTTGGATATGTTTCTGCATCGCCTTGAAGTCGACTTCCGGCTCTGCCGCTTTAACGCCAAAGGGCTCGCCGGTGCGAAAGGCCTGTGCGTGCTTGCCCGCCGCGATCATCGCTTTGGACGGGACGCAGCCGGAATTCAGGCAATCCCCGCCCATTTCGCCGCGCTCAAATAAGACGACGCTGCGGCCGAGCTGCGCGGCGCCTGCGGCAATGGATAATCCGCCGGAGCCTGCGCCGATAATGCACAGGTCTGCGTCATGTGTGGTCTTGGCCATGATAGTCTCTCTCTTTTGGCTTTGGCGTATCGGGAAGCTTACGCTTCGACCGGAGCGCCTTTAATTTTTTTATAGATAATCGGAATGAGCGACAAAGCGATCAGGCCGAGAATGGGAAACAGCACTTTGGGCTGCGTCATGATCCCCGACAGACCGGCTTCCTCGCCGGCGTCAAAAGCTGCGCCGATGCCTGCGCCGACGCTGGCATAAACAAAGCTGCCCGGCATGATACCGAAAAATGTCGTTACAAGATAATTGCGGAATTTCACGTCAAAAAAGGCCGGAGCGATATTGACGACGAAAAAGGGAAAGGCCGGGATGAGACGCATGATAAACAGATAAGACAGCTCATTTTCTTTGAGCCCTTTTTCAAATTTATCCAGCGTCTTACCGCCCAGTTTAGATTTAAACA
>ENA-ORXR01002106-ORXR01002106.1-marine-metagenome-genome-assembly--contig:-NODE-2106-length-19525-cov-3.914336_pt1 | contig 19525 bp, 17 predicted proteins | sample MGYA00237866_ERZ511479 | MGnify/ENA metagenome assembly ERZ511479 | reverse complement strand
TGGGGTATGATTTTAAGCCGTGGACGGACGGAAAATCCATCGCCGACGGGCCTGCAATTTTGGAATATATCAAAGAAACGGCGGCAGAATTCGGGATTGAAGACCACATTAGATATGACCGCAAGGTTACGGCGATGGATTGGAAATCGGGCGAGGCGCGCTGGCATTTGACGCTCACTTCAGCATCAGGCGAAACCTTTACCCTAACGGCGAACTTCATCATCTCAGCTTCAGGCTATTATAATTTCGACAAAGGCTATGATCCACATTTTGAAGGCCGTGAGGATTTTGACGGCGAGATCATTCACCCGCAGCATTGGCCGGAAAATTATGATGTGGCGGACAAGAAAATTGTCGTCATCGGGTCGGGTGCAACGGCTGTGACCTTGGTGCCGAACCTCGCGCAAACGGCGCAGCGCGTCACCATGTTGCAGCGCAGTCCGACCTGGATTGCGAGCCAGCCTGATACGGATTGGATTGCGAATATCTTACGCAAAATCCTGCCGGAAAAATTAGCTTACAAAATCACCCGGGCTAAGACCATCGCCTATTCGCGCTATGTCTATGATATGGCGCAGAAGAAGCCGAAGAAAATGGGCGACCTGCTGCTCAAGAAAATTCGCAAAGAATTGGGTCCGGATTATGATGTCGAAACGGATTTCACGCCGGACTATAATCCATGGGATCAGCGCCTCTGCCTCGTGCCGAACGGGGATTTATTTAAAGCCATGAATGCAGGCAAGGCGGCCGTCGTGACAGATCATATTGACCGATTTGTAGCAGAGGGCGTCTTGTTAAAATCGGGCAAGACACTTCCGGCGGACCTCATTGTGACAGCCACAGGCCTCAACGTCGTTGTCGGCGGGCAGGCGAAAATGACTGTCGATGGGCAGGTGAAAAAACTGGCTGATAGTTTTGGATATTACGGCCTGATGTTTTCGGATATTCCGAACTTGGTCTCCGTCTTTGGCTACACCAATGCGAGTTGGACAATGCGCGCGGATTTGATTTCCCGCTTTGGCTGCCGCCTCATGAACCATATGGATACGAATGGATTGGACACCGTCACGCCCCGGGCACCGGAGGATTTGGTTGCGCGAGCCTTCCTTGATTTCGAGGCGGGCTATATTAAACGCGTGGCGGATCAGCTCCCGAAACAAGGCGATCGCGATCCGTGGCAAAATCGGCAGAATTATAAATTCGACAAAACGGCGCTGATGAAATCAGCGGTCGAAAATGACGGTCTGGTCTTCACATCGTCGAAACGGAAAAAGGCAGCATGAGCGTTTTTAAAGACAAAGTCTGCGTCATCACCGGGGCGGCGTCCGGCATGGGCCGCGAGCTTGCACGCCAACTCTCAGAGCAGGGCGCGGTGCTCGCGATTTCGGATGTGAATGCAGACGGGCTGGAAGAGACCCGCGAGATGATCGGCGCGGGCAACCGTATTTTGGTCGATGTTTTGGATGTTTCGGATAAGCAAGCCGTCTTGGACTATCCCGCTAAAGTCGAAGCCGCGCTCGGTCCCGCAGACTACGTCTTTAACAATGCCGGCCTCGCACGCGTCGGCGACGTTGTGAACACTCCCCTCGAGAGTATGGAGAAGGTGATGGATGTGAATTTCTGGGGCGTGATCCGCATGACGAAAGTCTTCCTCCCGCAGTTGCTAAAAACCAGAGGGGTCGTCACAAATATCTCATCCATGTTCGGGCTCATCGCCTATAAAGGCCAAGCCCATTATTGTGCCTCGAAATTTGCCGTGCGCGGCTTTACGGAAACCCTCGCTTTAGAACTCGACGGGACAGGGGTCGGCGTTTGCTGCGTTCATCCCGGCGGCGTGAAAACGAGCATCGCCCGAAATGCGATCGTTGATCATATCGAAGACGGCATGAGCAAGGCAGAGATGGATGATGAGTTTGACACGCTCGCGATTACGCCCGTCGATAAAGCCGTTAAAATCATTTTGGACGGGACAGCAAAGCGCAAACGCCGAATCATTGTCGGTACAGACGCCAAAATCGTGAGCTTCTTTCAGCGGTTAATGCCCGTGAAATATCAGAAAATCCTGAACTTTTACACGCGAGACAAAAAGGCGCTCTAATTAAAGAAATGACCTTCATGCGGACTGTCGAGCAAGAACGTTGGGACGGCAATGTCGAAACTTTCCCCGCATTCGCTGCGCATTGTATAGGACCCACGCATCATACCTGATGGGGCCGTTAGCGGCGCACCGGATGTATAGCGAAAGGTCTCGCCGGATTTGACCATTGGTGTCTCGCCGACAACGCCCGCAGCGCGGACTTCTTGGACTTGGCCCCGGCTATCGGCGATTTGCCAGAACCGGTCGGTGACGGTGAGGTCACGCCCGCTCTGATTATCAATTTCGACAGTATAGGCCCAAATGAACCGAGAATCGCGTGGATTGGATTGTTCAGCCAAAAATTCCGGCAGGACCCGGACAATCACATCCTCCGTTCGTTGTTCGTAACGAGGAATTATTCCGTCAATCGGATTAGGATCTTCCCCTAGATGCTCTCTTTGGCCCAACTCCCCGCTCCGTTCTGCGCCGCTTAAGATCCGCTTTTATGAGCAAATCCCGGTCTCTCCGATTGAACCCTGACGAAGGATTGTCGCACCCGCAAGGCCCTTGCACAGTGATAGCTGCGAAATACTTAAGAAAAAGTCATATACAGATATATGTGCGCAGCCGTTGCACAGGGCGCTCCGACTGCTAGCAGAGACGCTATGGCACATGGAATTCTACCCCGTCAGGATATTGCAGACCTCGTCGCTATTGGCGCGATCTCCGGCTTGTCCGAGGACAAGGCCCACCCACCATCTATTCAGCCGGCGAGTTTGGATCTGTGCCTTGGCGACACGGCCATGCGCCTCAGGGCCAGTTTTCTGCCGGGTCCTGATAAAACGGTCGCGGATGTCGTCAAATCGGTTTTCATGCACCAGATTGACCTGACGCATGGCGCTGTCTTGGAAACCGGATGCGTCTACCTTATCCCGCTTCGGGAAGGGTTGGACCTGCCTGATGACATTGTCGGATTGGCAAATCCGAAAAGCTCGACAGGCCGTCTTGATGTTTTCACCAGGGTTATCTGCGATGGCGGGGAGCAGTTCGATACCATTCCGGCTGGCTATTCCGGACCGCTTTATATGGAAGTCGCGCCGCGCACATTTCCGATCCTTGCCCGTCCGGGAGATCGCCTAGGACAAATTCGTTTTCGCCGCGGCGTCCATAATGCATTGGAGACGCAGCATGTCAGTATTGATCTAAAGGGCCAAGCGGAGGGTGCAATTATCGGCTACCGCGCAAAACGCCATTCCGGCCTCGTCGATCTGCGGGGGTTGAAAGCGCATGCGGCTGCAGAATATTGGGAGCCTTTATTTGCGCCCAATGAAACGCTCGTTCTGGATCCGGAAGAATTTTATATTTTGGCCAGCCGAGAAGCGGTCACGATACCGGTTGATCAAGCCGCCGAGATGGCCCCCATAGCGCCTGAAATTGGCGAGTTTCGCGCCCACTATGCCGGGTTTTTTGACCCCGGTTTTGGAGCCGATGAGGCGGGCGGGCGGGGCAGCCGTGCTGTTCTGGAAGTGCGCGGACGAGACGTGCCATTCTTATTACGGCACGGACAAGCCGTCGCGAAACTGGTATTTGAACCAATGTCCGAAACGCCGGACACCCTCTACGGCGCGCAAGGCAGCCATTATCAAAACCAAGGTTTGCGCCTGTCGAAACACTTCAAGTCTGATTGAAATTTAATTCGCATCAAATCGTCGTAATTCTATCTTTGAAGTTGCAATCAACGCCTTGCACTTGGGATGTGTTTGCTGTTGGTTTAGAGTCACGTAAGAAAAAGGACGACTGACGGATGAAGAGATTATTGGGCGGAGTCGCCAGAAGCATCGGATTGTCCCTCGTGATAGGGTTTGGCGTGCTTTCGACCGTTCACGCAGCCCCGCCTCCGGAAGCTTTTGGTGAGTTACCTCTGGGGCATGACGCCGATATTTCGCCTGATGGAAAACACCTTGCGATCCTCGTAAATGTGAAAGGCGTTTATTACGCCGCAACGCTTTTAGCAGGCGATAATACAGCTAGGAAAGACGTCGTTTCTTTAGGCAGTGACCTCCGGCCACGATATATCAAATGGATCAATAATGAGCGCTACGTTGTCTCTGTGGAGAAAAGCGAAAAATTCCGCAGCACGCCTTTCACGGTGACGCATCTTTTTACAAAGTCCTTGGGTAATGATGATGGCCGCTTGGTCCTCAAGCCAAGAATCTTTCGCCAATATAATGATCGTGTCATTGATTGGTTGGAGGATGATCCGGACCATGTTTTGATGGCATTCTCCAAGCAAGAATTTTATCCCTATCCCGACATTTTCAAAGTGAATGTCGCAACAGGTCGATCATCGCGTTTGGAAAGATCAAAGACCGGCATTGAGTATTGGTACACGGATGACAGCGGGACCCCGCGCATTGGCCGTGGTCAAACTGAAAACGGCAAAGATGTTATGCGCGTCCATGATCTCCAAACAGGTGATTGGGATAGCTATGAGAAATATCCGGGTCTCACGCCTGACACGCCGATTTACGGGTTTTTGAAAGATGGAACCGAACTCATCATCGGCGACTACAATGGCCGCGATACAATCGGGCTTTACGTATATGACTTTGGCAAACGTGCGATCACACGTACGCTTTTCCATAATGACGAGTATGACGCCTCCGGTGTTGTTGTCAGTTCAGACGGTGAAACCGTCATCGGTGCAAAATATGTTGCGGATGAAGAAGAGACAGAATTGCTGGGTGAATACGGAACGTCCCTGACGAAACTCAGAAATCAATTTAGGGACTACTCGGTCAAATATGTTGACCAGACAGATGACTATCAGACGATGATTGTCCGTATGTCAGCCCCGTATGAGCCCGGCGGTCTATTCCTTTATAATCGGGGCGATTCTGCTCCGTCATTGATCCAGAACTGTTACTCAAGTCTTGAGGCGGAAGAGATGGGTAATGTCTTCCCCGTAAAATATACGGCCCGTGACGGGCAGAAGATTCCGGCTTTTATCACATTGCCACCCACGATTACAAATCAGGCTGATTTAAAGAATTTGCCATTTATTGTGTTGCCTCACGGTGGTCCCTATGGACGGGACGAAAAACGCTTTGACTATTTCGCGCAGTTTTTTGCATCGCGTGGTTACGGCGTTATGCAGATGAATTTCCGTGGGTCTGAAGGGTATGGCAAAGCCTTCAAAGAAGCAGGGCGCGACAACTGGTTAGTCATGCAGGAGGACGTTGAGGATGCGACGCGCTACCTCCTTGGAAAAGGCTATTCAGATCCGAACCGCACCTGTATTGCGGGGTGGTCTTATGGTGGATATGCAGCGCTCATGGGAGCTGCAAAGGATAATGAGGGCCTTTATGATTGCGTCATCGCCATGGCTGCCCTCACCGACATCAATGATGCCAAAAAGGACTTGGCGAAATATCGCGGCGGCAAGCATGCGGCGAAAGACTTCTTCGGTGATGCGATGAAAAACCGTGATGTACGGAAGGCGAATTCTCCCGTGCATGTGGCAGGAAATATCAAAGTTCCGGTCTTCCTCGCCCATGGCGATCACGATGTGAATGTTCAGTTTGATCAATTCTTGAGAATGCGGAAAGCGCTGGACAAAGCTGGCGTTAAAAACACGGCTATTGCATTTACAGATGAGGACCATTTCCTGTCTCGGCAAGAAAACCGAGAAGCGTTCTTCATTGGCGTTGATAAATTTTTGACAAAAGTGAACGGTCCGTCAGAGCATATGACGAAATAAAGGTCGGCGAAACACACCAAATATTTACGCCTTACCGGTGGATAAGCATTAGTCGATGATCTCACCGCTCAATGTGACGCGGAAAACGTCATGTAACATTGCTTCTGACAAGGCCTTCTCTGCGGGTTCATTTGCGACCAACCGGCCCGCTTGCATGACCCAAATGCGGTCCGCAAATCGCTCGGCCAGTTTCAAATCATGAAGCGCGACGATGAGAGTTTTGCCCGCATCTGCGGAGGCGCGCAGTATGTTCATGAGCGAAATTTGGTAATAAGGATCGAGTGCGGTCGTAGGTTCATCTGCCAGAAGCAGCGGCGTGTCGGTTGCGAGGGCTCGGCTAAGATGGACGCGCATTTGTTCGCCGCCTGAAAGCGTTCCGAACTCGCGGCCGAAATATTGGTATGTTTCACAGGCCTTTGCCGCGGAATCTATAGCGCTTTGATCCGCTTCGCTGAGTTTGGATAAAGGTCCCAAAAATGGGGTGCGGCCCAAGGCGATGATTTCCTCAACGTTGCGATGATCGGGTGCGGTGCAATTCTGCGCCAGATAAGAGAGCTGCTTGGCGCGGTCTGTTCGGCTTGAGGGCAGGGAGGTTGCACCGTCATGCGGGAGCAGGCCTGCGACCGCTTTGAGAAGGCTGGATTTACCGGATCCGTTTGGCCCGACCAGCGCAATAAATTGCCCGGCATTCGCGGTGACGGACACGTCATCAACAACCGTTTTACGCCCATATCGGACGGAGATATTTTTTAGGTCTATCATGACTGCCGCCACGCAAGCCAAAGGAAGAAGGGAACGCCAATGAGTGAGGTGACGATACCCAGATAGAGCGGCGTACCCGGTCCCGATGTCGCGCGAATAAGGCTGTCAATTACAACCAGAAAACTTGCGCCGCCCAAAGCGGAAAGCGGAATCAACCACGCTTCATCAGCTTCTGTCAGAAAGCGCAAGATATGTGGCACGAAAAGCCCGACAAACCCAATGGCTCCGGCGACGGCGACGCCTGAACCGATACAAAGCGCGCAGCCCAAAACAATGAGCCATTGCGTGCGTCCAACAGAAATCCCCAAGCTTTGAGCTGTGTCTTCGCCCAAGCCGAGCACACGCAAAGCGGGGCCTGAGAGAAAGAGAAGAATGCATCCCGCCAATGTCAGCGGTCCGGCAATAAGAACATCGACTCTATCTGCATTTTTCAGCGACCCCATCAACCAGTAGACCAGTTCGGACAGAGCCCATGGATTTGGCGCTAGGTTCATAATCAGTCCGGTGATTGCTGTCGCCAAAGCGCCAATGCCGATGCCCGCGAGCACCAACCCGGACGCACCGGGTTTGCGTCTTGAGAACATCGTCATCGCCAGCGCGCCTAAAAGCGCAAAGCCAATGGCAGCAGGCATTATGAGCGCAGGGACGTTGAAATAGAGTGCCAGCACTGCGCCCAGCGCAGCGCAAGCGGAAAATCCCAACAGTCCGGGCGCGGCGAGCGGGTTGCGTGTGAACCCCTGTAGCGTTGCGCCCGATGCGCCGAGACCTGCGCCGACCAGCGCAGCGAGCAACGCGCGCGGCAATCGAATGTCTTGAATGATTGTGTTTACCGGGCCTGATGCTCGTCCGGTCAGGCCTTTGAGAACATCCGGCACCGCTATCCAAGTCGAGCCGATAAAAAGGCTCATTAGGCCCGCCGCGACACAAAATGATCCGACCAGAAACAACCAACGGCGAGTGCTCATAATTTCGCCATCGCTTGGTTTAACTGTTCCGCAGCCTCAACCAAACCCGGCCCCGCGCAAGGCCATAGGCTGCCGGGTAAATCAATGCGGGGCAACGCCTCTATCTTATCGGCCAACGCTGCATGACGAAGTGTTCGGTCATTTATCCCGGCATAGCTTGAGCCCATGAAGCTGGTCAGGATAATATCGGGTTGAAGCAAAATAAGTGACTCCGTGTCAGGCGATTGCCAGCCGGGGTTTTGAATGAGGTTGGTTCCGCCTGCAGCTTCGATCACGGCATTCACAAATGTTCTCGGACCGGCCGATGCGCCGGATCTGTCTATGTAGAGAATGCGCGGCGCCGTGACGGGTTTGTCGATCGCCTTCAGACGCGCTTTCAGTGCACCCGAGGGGTCAGCAACATCCAAATTGGAGGATAGAAGCGCCAGATTTGCCCAGACGGTTTCGAAATCCTCTCCCCAGTTTAAATCGATATCACCAGACCCGCCCGCATTTGAAATTTCTATTGCACCTGCCCATTTCAGACGGCGTTCGGGGTCGTTATCCGCCTGCGGTAAGGGTCTCAAATTATCAGGCGTTCGCGAGAGAGCTGAACGGGATTGCCATGATAAAGCCGCGAGGCGGGGTTCAAGTTCGGGCAGGGCATGAAGATAGCCGTCGGCACATAAAGAGGTGCTTACAATTGCATTTCTCGGCAGCTCCGCCTCTATGCCGTTGCAACCGGCCAGAGGGATGAGCGCCGGAAATATGACCGAGTTCAGGCTTTTATGTATCCAAGTCATCGCTAGTCGGATGAGTCGATACTGTCTGTCATTTCAAGTGCGGCCCTAAGTCCGGCTTGCCAATCCGGCAGAGGATGTTGAAATGTGCGTTCAAAACTATCTATATCCAAGACGGAGTAGGCCGGTCTTTCAGCGGCTGTTGGATAATCGGAGGTAGGAATGTCTTCGACTTTTTTGGTCAGTCCTTTGGCTTTGAAGATAGCTTTTGCAAACCCGGCCCAACTCACCGGTTCACCGCCATTGGTGATGTGATGGATAGAGGTTTCAATATCCGGTTCTTGGGAAAAAACATCTGCGGCCTTCAGAATAGCCAGCGCCAAATGTCTTGAAAAAGTGGGTCTGCCTATCTGGTCATCGACAACGGATATTGGGTCGCCTCGTTCCGCAATTTCCAACATCGTTGTTAAGAAATTAGGACCGTCACCGTCATAGACCCAAGAGGTCCGCAAAATGAGTGCGCGCGCGCCTGACTCCAAAACCGCTAATTCGCCGTCAAATTTGGACGCGCCGTAGACGCCCAAAGGATCAGTATCGTCGTCTGGAATGTAGGGGAAATCTGCCTCGCCATCAAAAACATAGTCGGTTGATATGTGGATGAGAGGAATGTCGAGCTTCGCACATGTGCGGGCTATAATCGCGGGAGCTGTCGCGTTGACTGCATAAGCTAGATCAGGGTCGTTTTCTGCCCCGTCAACGTCCGTGAACGCCGCCGCAATGATCAGAGCGTCCAGTCCGGAGGGTAACTCAGCAATTGTGGCTTCTATTTCTTTAGCGGGGGATGTTAAATCTAACGCGTCCCGGTCCAAGGCGATGATTTCATGGCCCAACGCTTCCCCTTCATGAAGAAGTGCCCGCGCGAGCTGGCCGGTCTTACCGATAACGGCAATTCGCATACTCATGATGTCGGCTCATATTGGACGGCGTATCTGACAAGGGGAATTTGGCATGTGCCCAAACATCGCCGAGGCGTTAAGCGGATTGCATCCGGACTCGGCTGGGGCTCGGCGTTCATGCCAGATACCTAACGCGCAGCGACAGTCGGAGCAATGCTGCGGAGTATAGAATAATCGGGAAAAACGTTCCCTGAATTGACTGGATTTACGCCGTTTGGGCCCAGCGTTCCTTTGAGGTGTCGATAATCGCCGGCGTCTTTAAGTCTCTGTCGATTTCTCGCTTCGAGAGATTTTTGAGGGTTCGAAGAAGGGGTTTTTTATTGGGAATTCCGTCTAAACTGTCGATCAGCTCCAATAAGACGGTTTCAAACGTTTCGCCGGTCTGCACGTCAATAAGCTCTTTACGGTTCTGGATATACCAATCCATGGTCATTTGCCGGGTTTGTATGCCGCGCACGTTCATATCTGCGCGAAGTTCGCATGAAGCATCGACAAAACTATCGGCTTCGCGTTCAAATGCGCGGCCATCAGACAAAATCGTCAGCATGATGAGCTTTAAGATGTTTTGCCAATCTGCAGGTTTGACTGTTTCACTCATAGTATCTCCTCCGCACGTGTCGCGCGTAGGCCCCCGTTCCAACGCTATAAGTACACGTCCTAAAGAACGGTTAATATCGCTTAGTGGATACCGGTTTTCGTGCTATCCAGCTATTAAGCACGCGTCAAATACAAATTTTCAGCCCGTGCGTGGGCGAGTAACGTCATGGAAACAGAAAAGAATATGAAGATCCTGATCATCGATGATTCGGAATTTGATCGTCGCATGATTGTCTCTGCCATGAAGTCTGTCTGCGAAAATTTGACCTGTGTGGAGCTTTCCAATGGCGCGTCTGCTGTTGAAACTATGCGGCAAGTAAACCCATCGCTCACAATTGTTGATATTCGCATGCCGGGCATAAGTGGTTGGGAGGTTTTGGAGAATATCAGGACCGAGAACGCCTTGATCGACTCCAAGGTTGTTATGATGTCAGGAACCAGCTCTGAGGTTGATGTTGAAAAAGCCACGACAAGTGGCGCGCAGGGGTTCTACAAAAAGCCACATACACGTTTAGATTATAATGAAGTAGCGTCCAGCCTTAAGGCGAGTTTTCTGGAATTGGCAGCTTAACTGAGTGTGATTGCTTGCCTAAGGCTCGCAACACTACTAGCAATACCCTATGCTCAATATTTTGCTCGTAGATGACGACCCTGTCGAATTTCGATTAATCGATCGAATGCTCAGGGACATTTATAAGGAAGACTATCTGCTGAGATATGCAGACAGTTTGGAAAAAGCGGAAGTTATTCTCAAAACGCAAAAGACGGATGTCATTCTGCTTGACGATAAACTGAACCATGGTCGTACTGCCCAGGATTCAGTTCCGGCATTGAAAACCATCAACGAGTCAGTCCCGATGATTCTGATTTCAACTGATATTAATGCGGCATATTTGAAAGATAAGGTCATTTTGGATGTCTACGACATTGTGGACAAATTCCACTTGCGTAAACGTATTGCCGATGGTCTTTTAAAGGCGTCCTGAGGCTTTTTAAGAGCCGACTACCCATTTTACCCCCCGTCTTCTTAGGCTCTCTGCATTGCGGTTAGTTGGATCAGGGTATATTCGGGGACTACCTGACGGGTCGAGTTGGTGGATATGTGACGAATAAAAGCGAAAATGGGAAAGCGGATGTGAAACCATCCAAAGGAGGCAAGGCGCCGCGAAGTGGCGGGGACCAAGTACCTATGGTCGCGATTGGCGCCTCAGCGGGCGGATTAGAGCCTTTCGAGAAGTTTTTTGACTCAATGCCTGTGGATTCGGGCGTTGCATTTGCTGTCATCCAGCATCTGTCTCCGGATTTCGAGAGCATGATGGATGAATTGCTTTCGCGGCACTCATCAATGGACATCAAAAGGGTTGTCGACGGCCTCCCCGTCAGTCCGAATACGATTTATCTGAATCCCCCGCGATCCGATATGATTGTTGAGGACGGGATGTTTAGGCTCAGTCCACGCCCAAAGGGGGACGTGCTCAACTTACCCATCGACATTTTTTTCGAGTCTTTGGCAAAAGAATATGGTGAAAAAGCGATTGCGATTGTTCTTTCAGGAACGGGGAGTGATGGAACCCGCGGCGCGGGGTTGGTAAAAAAAGCAAAAGGTAAAGTTTTAGTCCAAGACCCGTCCAGCGCGAAATTTGATGGCATGCCCCGTTCAGTCATTGACAGCGGTAATTTCGATGCAATGGCGTCGCCTGCGGGACTTCCGTTATTTATTGACCGAATTATGGCCGGACTTACCATTTCAAGTGACGTGGAGTCAGGGGGCCCAGAAGATCCTGCGCAACAGGCTTTTAATATTTTGCGGGATAAATTCGGAACTGATTTCGGATATTATAAAGAGGCGACCTTGCGGCGGCGTTTTGAACGTCGATCACAGCTTTTCGGCGACACCCAAGAAGGCTATGCAAAAAGTCTAAAGGACAATCCGAGAGAGTTGGACGCGCTCTACGCGGATCTCTTGATTGACGTCACGTCATTCTTTCGTGACCCAAAAGGCTTCGAAGCCATTACGAATTATGCCATCGTTCCGTTAGGGCAAAAGATGTCGCATGACCGCCAAATCCGGATCTGGATTCCCGGGTGCTCGAGTGGTGAAGAGGCGTATTCTTTCGCGATCGCATTTGCTGAATACGCCCGAAAAAACGACCGTCCGCTAAATATAAAAATTCTGGCAACGGATATCCATCAGCGATCTTTGGGGGCAGCCTCTCAAGGGATTTATACGAAAGAAAATCTGAAAGGCCTCAGCGATGAGCTGATTGATCGATATTTCAAAAAAGAAGTTGATTATTATCAGATTAGTCCGTCGTTGCGCCGCCTTGTCGTGTTTAGCCAACATAACCTTCTTCGGGATCCTCCGTTCACGCGTATGGATATTGTGAGTTGCCGGAACGTTTTGATCTATTTTCTGGAAGAGGCGCAGAGAAAAACTCTGGCCCTGTTTCATTTTGCACTCTCTGTCGACGGTTTTCTTTTCTTGGGTCCGAGTGAATCGCTTGGCCATATTGAAGACGAGTTCGAGACTTTAGACAGACGTTGGAACATCTTCACCAAACTAAGAGACGTCAGGCTCATTGAGGCCTCATCTCTTCTTCCGCGTGATAGTGAGGCCAATCGGCAGTCAGATCTAAACGTCCCCTTCCTCACGGGTCGCGGCGGGACGTTACAACGCTTCCAACGGGCACATTCCGAGGCATTGGAGCTGTTAGTTAAGCAATATGCGCCCTCCGGATTTCTATTGAATAAGCGCGGCGAAGTCGTTCATGTTTTCGGCAAAGCCGGGAAATACACGCATATTGACGGCGGGATATTTAGTAACAAAATTATTGACCTCATCGATCCCCAGTTGCGCTTGGCTGTTACGACAGGGCTAGAGCAGCTTTCATCCGCAAAGAAGCGGCAGTTCGAACGGCGCATTATCACCACAGATGAAACCGAGGGGAATGCCTCGGTCACTGTGGCCTTACGGTCCTTATCTGAAAGCGACATGACGACGGGCTATGTCGTACTGACAATCGAAGAAGCGAAAATTGCCGATAACAAAGCCAAGGCGCGTTTGCCCAAATTTTTGGATAGCGCAGAAGCCTCCGGTCTTATGCAACAACGAATAAATGATCTTGAAGCTGACCTGCAGGCGACAGAAGAAAGTCTTCAGTCCATGGTCGAAGAGTTGCAGACCAGCAATGAAGAACTTCAGGCGACAAATGAAGAACTCATGGCCTCGAATGAAGAATTGCAATCCACCAATGAGGAACTCCATTCCGTCAATGAAGAGTTGTATACTGTCAGCTCTGAGCATCAGCGAAAAATTGATGAACTGACCGTTCTCTCAGATGATATGAATCATTTGTTGAAAGCGACATCCATTGGGATTGTCTTCTTGGATGAGCATCATCGAATTCGCCGCTTTACACCGTCGGCGACAACGGCGTTTAACCTGCTGTCCCAAGATGTTGGGCGGCCATTCAGCCATACGACCTACAGATTTGACGATGTCGATTTAGATAAGGTGATGAAGCAGGTAGAGGAAACCGGGACACCCGTTGAGAGGGAAGTAACGGTCGATACCCAAGAATTTTTCCTGAGCATCTTGCCGTATAAAACGAGCCTGAAAGACTCTTCAGGTATCGTGATGACCTTAGTAGATATCACGGAAGTCAAACGGGCTAACCAGGCGCGGTTGGAAGAGAAGCGGCTTTTCGAAACCGCCGTGAATGACCTATCAGAGGCTATCATCCGTGTGGATTTGGAAACGAATAGAGTGGATCTCTGCAACGAGGTGGCTGCGAGATTTTACGATAAAAGTGTAGCAGATGCTATTGGAATGACTTTCGTTGATTTTGTAGGTCAAGACCGTGCGGACCAAGTTTATGCTGCCGTCGCAAACCGAAAAGTCGGAGAGACCTATACGGAGCAAGTTGTTGTAAAGAATGGACCTGAAAAGGGCCGTGTTTTGTCCCTGTCGTTTAGAACCATTGGCGATGAAAATGGCAAGGTGGTCGCGTTTCAGGTCACAAGCCAGGATATTACTGAAAAATTCAGATATGCCGAAGCGCTGGAGGCCCTCATTGCAGTTTGGGATAAGCAGGATTTGGATTTCGATAAGGCGATTGAGGGCGTCTTGGAAATTGGTTGCCGGTATTTAGGCCTTCCATATGCCCTGACGGCGAAAATCGAAAATGGGAAATATGTCATCGAGCACGCCTATGGATATGAAAATGGGGGTTTCGCGCCGGGTGATGTTCTCGAGTATAAAGACACCTTCTGTTATTTTCTCCCAAAAGACCTCGACCCCCTTGCTCTGTCTGAGGTCGGGGTGAGCCGTCTGGAAGATGAAAGCTGTTACAAAGCGACCGGTATTGAAAGCTATATCGGCGTCCGGACCATGCGAAATGAGCGGCCGTATGGCGCGATCTCATTCAATGGTCCGGAGCCTCACGGCAATGATTTTACAGACATGGAAAGGACTATGACTCAGCTTCTTTCGCGCACGGTCAGTGGTTTTATTGAACGGAAAAACCAAGTTGAAACATTAAAGTCGCGCCAAATCGAACTGGAGAACGTAAATGAAGGCTTGAACCGTTTTACTTATTTGGCCTCCCACGATTTGCAGGAACCTTTGCGGAAAATTCAACAAAGCGGTGAGCTTCTAGAAGCTGACTATGGCAAATTGTTGGATGAGGAGGGGCAGTATTTTTTAGAGATAATGACGAATTCTGCTGGCCGAATGAGAAGCCTTATCGAGGACCTCTTGCGTTATTCCGGCTCTGCGAATGAGAATCTGGAAAAAACAGACACCCCACTCTCCGGGTTGGTGGAGACCGCTTTGTCTGATCTTTCAGAGGTGATTGAGGCAAAAGAAGCCGTGATAACCGTGAAATCGCTTCCCACTGCAGCTTGCGATAAGCGCGTTATGGGGCAGGTGTTCGTCAACATCATCGGGAATAGTTTAAAATATGTGGCTCCGGATAAGACGCCTAAGATCTCGATTTCATCCAGACGGTTAAAGACGCATACGAAAATCGATATAAAAGATAATGGGATCGGGATGGATCACAAACCTTCTGTCAATATCTTTGACCCGTTCATTCGGCTGCATGCGAAATCAGAATATGAAGGGTCCGGAATTGGTCTGGCGATATGCAAGTCGATCTGTGATCGTCACGGATGGACAATAGAGACGAAGAGTGAAAAGGGTAAGGGAACGCGGATGACGCTTGTTATCCCCAACACTGATATTCACGAAATTTAAGTCTTTCTTAGGATAGTTTTAACCACTAACTGTCACTCAACATTTTCGAGTTAGGAATCCGGGGTTAAGTGCATGAGCCAAGCGAAGCGGGACGTCCGCATAGTCATGGTTGACGACGATAAAGATGATCTGTTTTTAACAGGTGTCTGCTTTCGGCAAGCCTCTTTCCCTGTTGAATTTGTTTCCCTTACAAGCGCGGATAAACTCCATGAGTTCATTAAAGACAATGGGATTGGCGCTATTGATATCCTGCTTTTGGATTTAAATATGCCTGTGACAGGCGGCGTTGAAACTCTGGAAGCCTTGCAGAATTATCCTCACTTTGATCAACTTAACGTATTGATGTTCTCGACATCCTCAAGCGACTCGGATCGAGCTGCGTGTCTGGCCGCCGGTGCCAAGGGCTATTTGCTAAAGCCATCCGGCTTAACGCAAATGAGATCATTTGTGGAAACAGTGGCTGTCAGCCTCGGTTTGAAAGAATACTCAATGGCCTGTTAAAAGGGAGCAGTTTCTGCGACTTGCAACAATCACAGAACTCTTTCCAAATGCGCCTGTTCTCAAATTTCGAAAATGAAATCGGATTTCAAAAACGGTTGAAAAAGCTCCGCTGACTTTTAAAATTACTTAAATGCTCGCGACAAGGTTCAGGCTACTTTGATCCGTCTTGGCGCGACGCTGTAGTCGATGTCATTTTCAGACCGACTTCCAACATTCCAATATAGAATGGTCTTTTTGATGAGGCCTTTTTCAATGTCAGCATAGTCGCCATCAGAGACGGCAATTCTAACCATTCCGGATATGACATCCAGTTTGTGCGGCATAGATTTGATCGGCGCCAAAGTTTCGCATAGGGCCGTGTCATACGCCAGGCTGTCAATTATGGCTTCCAAACGTGGCTTATTTAACAAAAACCAGTCGAGGGCCATATGGCGGGTGAGGGAGACGGTTGGGTCAATAACGGCGCGCAATTCACTCACGACATCCAGAAATTCATCCACTTCTTCTTTTAGAACTTTTTTATCAGCCACAATAATAAGTCCCAAGAGCTTTAGGACATATTTCCAGTGCGAGGGTGGGAAAGTCACCGCCGGTGATAAAGGGGCATTTGGAGGTTTAGAGGCGTCTGTAAACATTATATCCGCTTTCAAAAAATGCTCTCTGTTGATGATAGAGACATCACAAAGCCAAGCGCGCGCCCGCTCACGCCAATAAATAGACCAAATTTGATTAACATAAGGTTATCAGGCGCTTACTCCTTGAACATTCAATTAACTAAGTATTTTTACGGTTCATCAACTATAAAAAGGTTAATGGATTTTAACGATTTATAAATCGCGTTCTTGTCTCATAAGTCATTGATTTATATGAATTATAGAAAGTCAAAATATTTCAATTAAGCAACTCGGGTTGTGTATTATCTTGGTGATAAAAAAAATCACTCGGAAATCGTTCAGGAACGCACAACCATAAGGTATCTGTGGCGGGTTAACCCTTTCGCCGCGTGGAACAAAGGACGACATAATGGCGCCGAAATTGATACCGATAAAGCTGCTCTTAGATGGAGGCGACGTTGTTTCCTTCATGAGTAAAGCGCAACGCAAAGCTGGTGACGTATGGCTAACAAACAGCATCATTAAAGACGGACTGCTCAATCCATTGATCGTTAGACAACACGGTAGTAAATTTATCGTCGTTGATGGGAAAAAACGCCTAGGTATCATTCGCCGCTTAACAAAATTGAAGCGTCTTTCGAAAGCTATCGTAAAAGTTCCTTGTATTGTTCAAGAAGTGATGAGTCTGAAACCTGTCGAAAGACGTCGTCCGCTGCTTTTAACCGGTCCGGAACTGGCGCATAAGATAATTCTTGATGCTCAGAACGCGACATCGCCGGTTTCCATCGCCCAACGATATGAGTGCGATCTATCCGTTGTAGAAGATTGTTTGAGCTTGCCGGGATTGCATCCTGAGATGCTGCAGCATTTCAACAACCGGGCTATTTCTTTGGAGCAGGCCGCTGCTTTCGCGACGATTGAAAATAAGAAGGCGCAGCTCGATCTTCTGCATCAGCTTGGACCTTTCGTGTCCGATGTAGACATTATCGCCGCTATTCGTGAGGGCGCAACGGTCGTTGAGTTATCCGATGACAAAATCATCTTTTTACCGTCCCGCCGACGCAAGGTGCCAGCCGCCCGGCAACAAACATTCGAATTTGACAAACGCAAGACCTCTACCGCCGCACCCGGCGGCAGGCTTGTCGCTTAAAACTGACTCACCCCGTATTTTAAGCCCACGTTGTCAAATGTGAGGCTCTCTTCCCCTCCCAGGCAGAGGCTTCACACATCAAAGGCCGGAGCGTTCCCTGCTCCGGCCTTTATTTTTTTGGATCTCGTTCAACACGTCAGTTTACTTCAAAGCTTAGGCTTGAAAAAATTGTATCGTAATCTGCGGTGCGAGTGTCTGCTAAAGTATCGGACCAAACCGCATGCAACATCCAGCTTCCCGCTTTCGGCCGATCAAATTCAACGAGCCCGTTCGCCTTGGTTTTCTCGATGGCGAGAATGCCGTCATCCGAGTCTAAATCAATTAAGCCAATCGTGGCACCCGTAATCGGAACCCCGCGGTAATAGACGTGACACGAAAACGTTTCACCTTCTTCCAGCCGCGCTGGATTTTGCAAAGGTACAATTTCCAATGTGAGACCTAGCGGGCGGGTTAAATAGTCGGGATCTGTATCACTGACGTCTCCGACTTGTATCAAAGATTTTCCCCGTCGCGAATACGTCTCGCGTCCCGGTTTATCCGTTGTGTCATTTATAACGCGATCTATTTTAATCGGCGTTAGGCCTTCTTCTTCGACATAGTCATTGAATTTCTTCGCGTCGAGAACACTAATGGCGCTCGTCGTTTCAATCGTCAGGATGTGCAATCCCGGCTCTTCGAGCCTGATGGGCAGGCTCTTTGAAGTGTCATAATCGAACATCGCGGCCTGCTGATCGCGAATGCCATTGGGTCCGATTGTTCGCAGCCCCACAATTCGGTGAGGGGCGACAGGCCAAGACAATCTGTCTTCGGGATGGCCTATCATGACGGAGACATTCACAATTTCAGGTGAGTTGACTGCATAGACCTCCGGCGCGAGCCAGAAATCATGCGCCCAACCGGCGGCTGGGAGCGCCAAAGCGGCCCCTAGAAGAAAAAGGGATTTGACGGGTTTGGATATCTGAGTTTTCATAATTAAAATACGATTTGAGAAACGAATTTGGTGCGGGCCCTATCAAAAGAATGCAGTGCGGCATTTTGTTCTATCGCACCAATATAAGGATTGAGAACGTAACTCTAATGTTGAAACCCCGACGTCACTGACGCAAGAGAGTTGAGAAAATGCTATTTCAGCATGATTTGTTCAGGACTGGTATGTGAAAGAAGATTTGAACATTTTATTTGAACGTCTCGAAACAGAAGGAGCCGGTGCTATGCCTGAAATATACGCGCTCACCTCTCCACATCTGTTTGGGATTATCACGAACATTGTTTCGGACAAATCTGATGCGCAGCGGATTTTAAAATCTGTCTATGCCAGAATATGGACTCAACGCCTTGTTTTACAGTCACGTCACAAAGGCGATCCGCTGAATTATCTGAGACGCTTGGCCCATAGATCCGCCATGGACTTCAAATTTAACGAGACAGCGAGCTCGAAATCCAACACCGATCTGTCAATGCCGCCTGAGGTGGACCTGACTAAGGCGAAAGCACTGGGCGTTTCTGAACAAGATTTGAGAATTTTGAAGTTGGCATATTTGAAAGGCGCGTCGGTCTCAGACATATCTGACCATGAAAAGCTTGACATGGAACAGATCAAAGCGAGCCTCGTCAATACTGTTGAACGTCTCCGTGGAGACGCGTCATGAGTGAAATATACTCGAAATACGAAGCCTTAGCGATTGCCTATCTAACCGGACAGGCGACACCGGCAGAAGTGTCTGACTATCGGGAACGCTATGCAAATGATCCCGGTTTCAAAGAAATTGTTGATGATGTAGAAACCTGGCTGGCACCCCTCAAGGCGGACGTGCCCGACCAAACGCCCCCTGAAGGTTTACTCGAAGACATTATGGGCGAGATTGCCCGCGTTGAAGGCGAAGATGCCTCTATTCCGACGCCCAAGACCGCAAGTCCCGAGACGAAGCCCTTTCCGGCAAATGATGGAAATCTTGCCGGCGCGAATGACAATTCGCCAGGAAAATGGCGCGCCTTGGCGATCACGTCTTCGATTGTTGCTTTCCTCGCCGTCGGGTCTCACTTCATTCCGTCAAACACATCGGGTGTCTTGCCGCAGAGTGACACGGAAACCTTAATGGCTTTGTTATCTGATGCGAGTCAGCCTGAACTTATGGCGATTGTGTATAATCCAAAGACAGGGAAAGTT
>ENA-ORXR01002105-ORXR01002105.1-marine-metagenome-genome-assembly--contig:-NODE-2105-length-19527-cov-12.802108_pt1 | contig 19527 bp, 16 predicted proteins | sample MGYA00237866_ERZ511479 | MGnify/ENA metagenome assembly ERZ511479 | reverse complement strand
AAAATATTGGTAAAACATCACCAAAACTTCATTTTCATTGTCCCATCGGGACAAAATATTTTGATGCGTTCGCCCTTGATTGTAACACTTTGCGGTGATAGCACATTTCCCCCCCTTCGCCCCCTCCAAAGGGGAAATATAGATACAAGCGTCTTTTCGCGCAGCGAAAATCTCCCCCTTTGGAGGGGAAGGGGGTGGAAAAAGCTCAATTTTAAATACAAATTTAATAATCACCGCAATCCGTTACAATCAGAAAAATTTTAATTTTTTATTAATCTATTTTATGGGCTATCCTGTTGCCAATTAACCAAAATATAAATGATTACACAACAACACATTACACTACCTGCTTTTCCGCGTGGATTTCATTTGATTACAAATTTAGTGCGAAAGGCTTTACCGAAATTGCCGGAGGCTGGTCTGTTGAATGTTTTTATCCTGCATACCTCTGCCGGACTGACCATTAATGAAAATGCCGACCCAGACGTGAGAACCGATTACGAGACCATATTTAATAAACTCGTGCCGGAAAACGACCCCACATACATACACACAATCGAAGGACCGGACGACATGCCAGCCCATGTCAAATCGACACTTGCCGGATCCAGCGTCACCATTCCCATTACAAACGGAAGGCTACATCTCGGTACGTGGCAAGGTATATTTTTATGCGAATTTAGAAACAGAGGTGGGAAACGTAAATTAGTATTGACCGTTTATTCCTGATTTTGAAAAAATAATCGTTCCAGATATATCGCACCGTAGGAATAGAGCATGCTTTATCCCTACGATCTGATGGGTGCAGGACAAATTTTTAATTTTATTTTGAAATGCCACTGTACTGACGACTTTAGCCGTCAAGTGGCTCGGTACTTTCCCGCGACGGCTAAAGTCGTCGGTACGAGGCAGATTAAAAATTTGTCCTGCACCCGATCTGATATATACACTACGGTTTAAACGAATAAAAATCATATTCCCTTACACCAAAACGAGTTACGATAGCATCTATGAAGGTATAGATAGATGGCTCACAAAGTAAACATATATTTATTTCATATTTATAATAAAAATAAACCAATTGCATGAAAAAGATACCTTTATTCGCTATGCTAATTGCCATTATAATACTACTTGGCAATTGTCAATCCACTAAAGACACCCGAACTGAAAGTTCAGCTCCAAAAGAAACTGTCGTTTTAAAAAGTACAACTTCTGGGGACATCGTAGTTTCAGGAAGTAGAACTGCAAAAAACAAAAGAAAAAGTACCAAGTCTGCCACTCGCCCAACTGCATCAACGCGAAGCAGTGCAAAAACCAAAACGAGAGACGAATACAAACCTTCTGACTCTGATGGCAGACTAAGTCCAAGGGAAATTGTAACGACCAGTAGTGCCGGAAAATCACGCAGCCCCAAAAGCCCTCCTCCTCCCCCACCGCCACCGACTTATTCCGATAAAGACGTGAAAAAACTTGAGCATAAAGAGGGCTGGTCTGATGCACCGGATGTCTCCGAATCCCTTGAAAGCGAGTCTGTTGTAATGGATGTTGTTGTAATGGATGCCGTTGCAATCACAACAGAGGAACCTCCCACAAAACGCTCAAAAAAATCACGAAAAGCAGAAGCTACTCAAGCTGCTCCAAAAGCCCGTACACTCACCGCCGGCGAAGTCAATGATTTTAGCAAATGGGATTTGTGGACAGATTTGTCGCAAGAAGACCTCTACGAACACGCCGAGCGTTGGAACATCTTGCCCGAAAAACGCTATGCCGTACAAGTCAGTACGGAGGAAGGCACGCCACTGGTCAATTGCGAAGTAGAATTGCAAACGAAATCCGGTTTTACGCTCTGGACGACCCGCACCGATAATACCGGAAAAGCCGAATTGTGGCATCATTTATTTGATAAAAAAGACGGCGCAGCCGACAAAATTGTCGTCAAACATGCTAACAAATCTCATTCTTTTAAAAGTATTAATACCTTTAAAAAAGGCGTGAATACCATTCAAATTCCGGTAGCCTGCAAAAAAGCCGAGCAACAAGTTGACATTGCCTTTGTGGTGGATGCGACAGGTTCGATGAGTGATGAAATTGATTATTTGAAAGTCGAACTCAATGATGTCATCCAACGAGTGAAAGACGATATGCCCGACACCGAAATCAATCTCGGAAGCGTATTTTATCGTGATACAGGCGATAATTATTTGACCAGAAAAAGTGATTTTTCTAATGATATTTCAAAAACAATTGATTTTATAAAAAAACAAAATGCCGATGCAGGGGGCGATTATCCGGAAGCGGTCGATGCCGGATTGGAAGTGGCTTTGAATGAGTTGAAATGGAGTGATAAAAGTACGACTCGTTTGATGTTTTTGGTCTTGGATGCGCCACCTCACACGTCCAAAGAAGTCAATGATAAAATGGAACGTCTGACCAAACTCGCTGCCCAAAAAGGTGTTCGCATCATTCCGGTCGCTTGTTCCGGTATTCGCAAAAGTACAGAATACCTCATGCGTGCGCTTGCCCTCGCGACGAATGGTACTTACACTTTCCTTACCGACCATAGTGGCATCGGAGGTTCTCATATTGAGCCAAGTACAGATGAATATAAAGTTGAATTATTCAATGATTTATTAGTCCGAATTATTACACAATACAGCAAAATACCAGATTGTGATGAGCAATATACCGATATTATCGACGATATAAACAACGGTCAACAAAATCATCAAATCGTATGGGAATATTACCCGAATCCGACAAAAGGTAAATTTACCGTCCAATCGGATGAGGACATTCAGGAGGTGTTCATTACCGACCTCAATGGTAAGCTCCTCCTGCGCCGTACCGCAGAACGTAGCACCAATTATCAACTCGACATTGGCGAATTTCCGTCAGGTGTATATATTATAAAATGTCGTTTTGAAAATGATAAATGGGAAAGTGGACGACTCGTGTTAGTACACGAAAGGTAGGTGTGGATAGTAGCGAGTGACGAGTAGAATTTCACCACTCGCTACTCGTCACTCAATACTCGCTACTAATCACTAAAATCACATATATCTCGGTGGTACAGACTTTGTTGTATTTGCCGATTTATTACCTTTAATCGACAGATAATCAAGAAAGTACAATATTTTTATAGAAAAGAAATTGGACTGGTCATCAGTAACAGTTTGTCTGAAGTTATCGAAAAAATTAATATCTGTATCATGATCAAAATTGATGATATTATTTTTCCAAACCACACTAAATTGACTGCCCGGCGAAAACTCCCACGTATATACGAGGTCAATATTGGCTGCATTAAAATTGGTATTATTGTATGCTTCGCCATCTCCGTTAATACCATTATAATTGGTCGGACGCAAGCCCCCCTCATCATCAAGTAAAGCATAAGACTGATAGACGACATTCGACCAATTGTGTCGCGCACGTAGTGTCAATGCCATTTTATTATTAAAAATATAACTTGTGTTAAGTACATTTTCGTAATTGTTGATATTTCTTCTACCGAAAATAATATCATCCTTATCACCATCTTCGTCAATGTCTATGTGTTCGACATAACCTGTGTCGTTATTTCCGTGACGATAACGGAAGTCATAATCCAATTTCCATTTATCAGAAATAATAAAAAACGGACGAATACCGAAACTGTAAAGCCAACGATTGTTGTCATTCACTTTACCGCCACTTGCATAGGCAAAAACATAAATTTTCTTGCGTTGGTCGCTACTCCAATTGAGTCCACCACCTATATATTCCGGATGGTCATAAAAACGTCCTTCTTCGCGTGGGTCATCATAATCATTTGAACCAAAAGGAGTTATATACATCCAAGCACCTAATGTCATTCGATTTTTAAATGTTGCTCCGATATTCGGATTGATACCAAATCGTCGAAATGCAGAAGGTTTATAAAGTCTCAGATATTCCCAACTTGTCCCAATATAAGCATCCAAAAACCGACCAAAAGGTTTGTAAATATTATAAAATATATAACCTTCTGTATCATTCGAATTATTGCGTTGAAGATAGCCCATGTCGTTGTGGTCATATTTATCGGATTTGATGCTATGCTCTATACCAAAATTCAGATTACCACTCGTTTTTTCTACCTCTATTTGTGTTTGAAAACCAAGTTCAGGATTGTCAAAATTAGTAAAATATTTTTGACTCAAAACTGCTCCACCACTTATTGCATAAGTATTTTTCTTATTGGAAATACTAAACAAACTACCTGTGACATTTGCCTCGTAATTGTCTCCCCCACCCTCTCGCCAGATGTTGGTATTGACCAGTGTAACGTAGGAATTATTCTTCAAACTTTGGTCAAAAACCAAGACATTATAATTCGTCAAAGGGTTCGTTTTCATCTCCCGTTTCGCGCCTTCGCTATCTTCGAGTGTCGCTGTTGTCGCTGCACTCACCGAATTAAAAATGCCTATACCAAGTCCTTTTTCCGTTCGTCCCGATATTTTTGTTGAGTTCAATAATTGTACGGTCTGTGGATTAGAGACAATCGTTTCTCCTGTATCGTCGGCTTCATTTAGTACATCATAAAATCCATTTGGCGTACCGCCAATTCTACGCGAATAAAACAAATCGCCTTTATTAAATAACTCCGTTCCTTCAGTAAAAAACTGACGATTTTCGTCAAATTGTACTTCAAAAGCCTGAAGATTCAGAATTTGGTCATCCGATGCTGTTTGTCCAAAATCGGGTATCAAAGTCATGTCTAAAGTAAAAGCGTCATTGATACCATATTTAATATCCATACCTGCATTAAACCCTCTTGACCAGTTGTTTGCGCCTTCTTCGTTATGAGGAAAATGGCTGACATTACCGGAAATAAAAGGGTATAGAAACAGGCGAGTTGGTGAGTCAATATTTTTTAATCCCTTGAGTTCACCAAATTGATTAAAGAAGCCGGACACTTCGGGGTTCAATTCGCTCCACCAAGTTTCCTCTCCCAGTCGGCGGTCTCTTCGTTGGAAATTAATCCACCAATTTTGTACATCCTTTTTCGGAAAACGCAAGGCAGAAAATGGAATTCTCAGTTCTGCCGTCCAACCTTCATCGGTGAATTGTACAGCACTTTTCCAAACAGCATTCCAGTTTTCGTCTTCGCCATTATCAGAGTACTTGGCATCAAACTGTACACCTGCTGAGGTAACGATAAAACTCTCTCCATAAATCCCACTTTGATATGCATCAATGAATATTCCAATATAAGAAGCGTCACCGATTTCGTCGCGTGTAGCGAGTCCGCGACGGATACTATCAGGTGCAGCATCATACATTTTTGCACCTATATATATCGCTCCGTCATCATATAATAAACGAACTTCGGTTTTGTTGGTGGGAGCAGTTCCGGGGTTAGGATTTTTTTGTACAAAATTTTCGGCTAAGGGAGCGGTCAACCATACTGCGTCGTCAAGTTTACCATCTATTTTGGGAGCTTCAGGCACTCTAATAATTTGTATTTGTTTTTTTTTAAGGTTAACATCCTGTGCGGATATCGCCACTGCCATCAATGACAGGGCAAGAACATATATTGTCTTCATAGTAGTGTGCTAGTGGTTAAGGAGTTTGAATTAAATTATCATCTGTAAAAGACAAGGGATTAGTAGAAAAGACGCACTAAAAGTGCATTTTTTTGTTACGTATATGCAAATATTTTCGATAAATTAACATGTTTTTAGGACATTATTAACACATTAGTAAAGAGAAATAAATATTTAAGAAGTGTTAAGGTTTTGATTCGAAGATAAATCAGTAAATTATGCCTTTCAACAAAAAGTAAATAAGACTGTTTTTGTAACATGAAAACATTGTACTTAATCTTATTTATACTAATTTGTGTCAGTTTATCTGCTCAAAAATCCACTACAACTATGAGTCAATCCAATGGTACACCCGAATATATAAAAGCCAAAAATGTAATCGGCGGCGAACTACAAAGCTGCTGTTTCGAACCTTTGACCGGTTATTTCAGAGACGGGTATTGTCGCACCAATTATAGAGATGGCGGTACACATACTGTGTGTGCGATAGTCACTGCCGAGTTTCTCGACTACACCAAATCAAAGGGAAATGACCTCTCTACTCCCTTTCCTCAATTCAATTTTCCCGGCTTAAAACCCGGTGACAAATGGTGTCTCTGCGCCTCGCGTTGGTTGGAAGCCTACTATGCAGGATCAGCTCCGAAAGTGGTTTTGGAAGCGACACATGAAAAAACTTTGACCATTGTGGGAATAGAGATTTTAAAGGCTCATTCGGTGAGGTAACATCAAATGAAGTAAAAAATATTCATTAAAAAAATTGACATTTTCCAAAAAGCCCTTTACATTTGTTACTTCAATGAAAAAATTTACAAACAATACATGGTGGTGGCACATTCCTTACCCAATCGGATGAGGTGACTGCCCTTTGTATGTAATTCAAAATATTCAGAACGGCTTGTCGGTATCATCCGGCAAGCCGTTTTTTTTAGTCCGCAGTTGGTCAGTCCGCAGACCACTGTTTTCCGCGATTTCGTGGCGGACTGCGGACTGATAAACAGCGGACACTTTATGAAAATTCAATTAAAAACCACTGTCACAAAGTTAATGTCGGATTTCGTTACTCCGGTGACACTTTACTTGCGGGTACGCGACAAATTTACCGACCCCGTACTGTTAGAAAGCAATGATTTTCGCAGCAAACAAGATTGCATGTCCTTCATTGGATTGCAGACGATAGGCAGCTTTGAAGTACAAGCAGGACATACACGCGAGTACGTACAAGGCGTACACGAAAACCAATCAAATGTAAGCGACGTAACGCAAGTACCGGAGGCATTAAAGCGATTTGTAGGACAATTTGAAGTGACCAACGAAAGTGAATACGAAGGCTTCAATGGCTTTTTCGGACACACCGGATTTGATGGCGTACAGTATTTTGATACGCTTAAATTTGACATAGAAAAACGCAAATTTGACATTCCCGACCTACGCTATCATTTATACCAATTTGTAATAGCGATTGACCATTTTAAAGATGAAATGTACATCTTAGAAAATCTCCTACCGGGAGAAGAATCGCGCAAAGACGAATTAATTACATTAATAAAAAGTCAAAAGTTTATTGTCCATCAATTCAAAGCAGAAGGCACAGAAACGAGCAATTTGACTGATGAAGAATTTAAGGAATTAGTACGCATTGGAAAACATCACTGTCAAATTGGAGATGTATTCCAATTGGTCTTGTCGCGGCAATTTGCGAGGAAGTTCAAAGGCGATGAATTTAACGTCTATCGTGTCTTGCGAACGATTAACCCGTCACCCTATTTATTTTATTTTGATTATGGTAATTATCGGATTTTCGGTTCATCGCCAGAGTCACAAATGGTCATTAAAGATGGCATAGCCACCGTCAATCCAATTGCAGGTACATACAAGCGTACAGGCGATTTGGAAACCGACCTTGCCGGCGCAGAAGCCCTCCGAAAAGACCCCAAAGAAAATGCAGAACACATCATGCTCGTCGATTTGGCGCGAAACGATTTAGGACGACATGCCTATAATGTAACGGTAGAAAATCTCAAAGATATTCACTATTACAGCCATGTCATTCACTTAGTCTCAAAAGTGACCGGAAAAATTGAAGAAGGAGGCAACCCCATACAGATTTTTGGTGACACTTTTCCGGCGGGCACGCTTTCCGGCGCACCCAAATATAAAGCCATTCAATTGATTGATAAATACGAAAATCAAAACCGTAGTTTCTATGGTGGCGCATTGGGCTATATCAATTTTAATGGTGAAATGAATCAGGCGATTGTCATTCGTTCATTTTTGAGTATGGATAATACGCTGCGCTATCAGGCAGGCGCGGGCATCGTCGTACACAGCGTACCCGAGAGCGAATTACAAGAGGTCAATAACAAACTTGGCGCATTGACAAAGGCAATTATTGAAGCAGAAAAAATTACGTAAAGTAACACAGGTTTCCAACCTGTCCTCGCTCATACTTATATTCAAATAATGAAATCAACAATTACATATATTTTTCTATCAATATTATTAATAATGTCAGCTTGTAATGAAAATAAGCCGACGGCAGATTTGATTATATCCAATGCAGTGATATGGACAGGCGATGAAAAATTGAGTCTGGCAGAATCTATGGCGATCCATGCAGATACCATAATGGTAGTTGGCACAAATGAAACGACTCAAAAGTTTAAGAGGCAAAACACGACAGTGATAGATTTGGCAGGGCGTTTTGTTACACCCGGATTCATAGATAGCCATGTACATTTGATGACGGGCGGACGTAGCCTCTTGAGTGTCGATTTGAGGGATGCCAATACACCGCAAGAATTTAGTCGAAGAATAGCGGAATTCGCAAAAAAAACACCGCCAGATATATGGATATTAGAAGGAAATTGGGACCATACACTTTGGGGCGGAGAGTTGCCCAAACGCGAGTGGATTGATAAGTTTACGCAAGAAAATCCCGTAGTTGTTTTTCGATTGGACTGGCACATGGTACTGGCTAATTCGGTGGCTCTGGAGTACGCAGGTATCGACAAAACCACGCCTGATGTAGAAGGTGGAACCATCGTCAGAGATAAAAACGGAAACTTGACAGGCATCCTCAAAGATAACGCCATGAACCTTTTGCTCGACAAAATCCCTCCAATGTCGGCTGTCCAAAAAGAAGAATCATTTAGAGCTGCAATGGCGTACTTTTTATCCAATGGCGTAACTTCGGTGCATGATGTAGATGGCTTAAATAAAGATTTTGAAAGTGTCAGTACGGCTCAAAAATTAATGGCTTCCGGCGAATTGTCCACACGTATTTATGCCGCCACACCTTTGAATGAATGGAAAAAATTGACGGAGATCAAACCAACAAATAATAAGTGGTTGAAGACGGGTTGTTTGAAGGGATTTGTCGATGGTTCGCTGGGGTCGCATACTGCTGCATTCCACCAACATTATACAGATAAAGCGGACGATAAAGGACTTTTTATCAATACAAAAACTGATTTGTACCAATGGATTTCGGATGCTGATAAATCCGATTTGCATATTTTGGTTCATGCCATCGGAGATGATGCGATTCATTCTTTATTAAATATCTATGAACGAGTTATCAAAGAAAACGGGCGTAAAGACAGAAGGTTACGCATTGAACATACTCAACATATTTTACCGAAAGACATCAACAGATTTGCCGAACTCGATGTGATTGCAAGTATGCAGCCTTACCATGCGATAGACGATGGAAGATGGGCGGAGCAGTACATCGGCGCGGAAAGAATAAAAACGACTTATGCCTTTAGGTCGCTATTGGATGCTAAGGCGATGTTGACTTTTGGCAGTGATTGGGCGGTTGCACCCGCTTCGCCCTTGCAAGGAATTTATGCTGCTGCCACTCGTCGAACACTGGACGATAAAAATCCAGACGGCTGGGTTCCCGAACAAAAAATCACGCCCGAAGAAGCATTGATTGCTTACACCAAAAATGCTGCTTATGCTTCATTTGATGAAGACATTAAAGGAACTTTGGAAACTGGAAAATTGGCAGATTTTGTCGTATTGAGTGAAAATATTTTGAAAATTGACCCCGTCAAAATAAGAAATGTGGACATCCTACAAACATATCTTGGTGGAAAAAAGGTTTTTGAAAAATAAGAAAACAATAGACTTTTCAAGCAAAATCCATACGCACGTTGATCGGTGCAAAAAACTACGCTGAATCAAGCGCATTTTATCGCCAACTTGGTTTTGAAGAAATTGTAATTGATCAAAAGATGTCCTTATTCAAAGTCAATGATAATTTGGGTTTTTATTTGCAAGATTATTATGTAAAAAAATGGGTACATAAGTAGTGAGACAATGATTTTTCTGAAAATAGACGATGTCGAAAAATGCGCGAGAGAATTATCAGAAAAGGGTTTACACCATCAATATAAATATGTTCGATTTTCCGAAATCAAAACCTTCGAACATGGCAGAGAATTATTTATGCACGACCTATCGGGTGTGTTGTGGCATTTTTGTCAGTTAAGGGCTTCCGTAATAATAAACACCACACTCTATGCTATCTTTTTACTTTCATACTTCGTTACTCAAACAGTTATTTATCCAGATAAACGCCTATTTGAGTGCCTCGTCTGAAAACAAAAATCTTAGCCTAAAGTGTAGCGTTTATTAATACGCAAGCCCTTAACGAACCGAAAACAGCAACAAAGAAAACCTAAAACAAAACACTCAAAGCCCTTGCTTGTTAAGTAGATATGAAAATTTTACTAACAGGTTCAACCGGGTACATTGGCAGACGATTATTGCCGGTTTTGTTGGAGCAAGGGCATGAGGTCATTGCATGTACGCGAGATGCAACGCGATTTGAGGTCATGGATTCTTGGAAAGGAGGAGTAACAGTACAAGAAGTTGATTTTTTGGAACTTCCGAATTTGGAACAACTCGAAACAAACTTTGACGCAGCGTATTATCTGATACATTCTATGTCTGCTTCGATTGGTGGTTTTGCGGAGGATGAATTGATGTGTGCCAAGCATTTCCAGCACTATATCGACCATACTTCGTGCCAACAAACCATCTACCTAACAGGTATTGTGGATGAAGATGAAAACCTCTCACCACATCTCCAATCGCGCCTCAATGTAGAACGTATATTGAGTCAATGCAAGGCAGAATTGACGGCATTACGAGCTGGAATTATTGTGGGGTCAGGCAGCGCATCGTTTGAGATTATTCGGGATTTGGTTGAAAAATTGCCGGTAATGATTGCCCCAAAATGGATAAATACGAAGTGCCAACCCATTGGAATTCGCAACGTAATACAGTACCTTACAGGCGTATTATTGCGAGAAGATTGCTTCGGAAAGAGCTTTGATATTGGCTGTGGCGAGGTCTTGTCTTATAAAGAAATGTTGCTCGGATATGCGCGTGTGCGGCGGCTCAAACGCTACATTTTCAGCGTGCCGGTAATGACGCCACGCCTGTCATCTTATTGGTTGTACTTTGTGACTACTATCTCTTATCCGCTTGCGGTCAACTTAGTCAACAGTATGAAAATCAATACGATAGGCGAAAAAAATAAACTCCGTGAAATGCTCGGCATCACCAATATCAGCTACGAAGAAGCGGTGGATATGGCGTTTTTGCGGATTCGGCAAAATATGGTGGTATCAAGTTGGAAAGACAGCTTTGTGAGTAGCTTGGACAGGCGCACTTTGCAGGAGAATATTCGCGTGCCACAATTTGGCTGCTTCAAGGATTTCAAACGACGAGTGATTTCCGAAAATGATGTGGAACGAATATATCAAAATATCTGGTCGATAGGCGGTGAACGCGGTTGGTATTACGGCAATTTTCTCTGGAAAATCAGAGGTCACATGGACAAGCTCGTCGGTGGTGTCGGCTTGCGACGTGGACGTACTCATCCATACGAGATTGACGCTGGTGACGCGCTTGATTTTTGGCGTGTTTTGGTCGCAGACAAAGAAAAAATGCGCCTCTTGCTCTACGCCGAAATGATATTGCCCGGAGATGCGTGGCTCGAACTAAAAATCGTACAAGAAAACAACGAATACATCCTCAAACAAACCGCCACTTTTCGACCCGATGGCATTATGGGGCGTTTGTATTGGTATGCAGTACTGCCCTTTCATTGGTTTGTCTTTGATGGAATGATTGATAATATTTTGAAATTTAAACCGTAACATAGGCTTCCAGTCTGTACTTGCGTATGATAGGTCATTATTCATAAAAAAATAAAAAAACAGGCTGGAAGCCTGTGCTACGATTATGAAAATATTAGTATTAGACAATTATGATTCATTCACCTTCAATTTGGTGCAATACATACAGGAAATACTTGGACATAAAGTAGAAGTCATTCGCAACGATGCCATTGATATTGAGCGAGTTGCAGAATATGACGTGGTCGTTTTGTCGCCCGGTCCCGGTGTACCGAAAGATGCAGGTATCATGCCCGAATTAATAAAAAAGTACGCCGGAACGAAGCCGATTTTGGGCGTTTGTTTGGGACATCAGGCGATAGGAGAAGCATTTGGTGGAGAATTGGAGAATCTCACAGAGGTTTATCACGGCGTAGAAACTCCGGTTAAGGTGACAACACAAAAATCGGTACTGTTCAAAGATTTACCGGAAGAAATGCAAGTCGGACGCTACCATTCTTGGGCAGTGAAAACGAATAGTTTGCCCGATTGTTTTGAGGTGACTTCGGTAGATACGAATGGCGCGATTATGTCGATGAAACATAAGGAACATGAAGTCTATGGCATTCAATTTCACCCTGAATCGGTGATGACACCCGAAGGGAAACAGATGTTACGAAATTTTTTAGAACATTGTAAAACAGTACAGGCGACTTAAGTCGCCATGTAAGGCAGAATAGTTTATAATTCCCTGATTAAAAGTAATTTAAAAATAATACTTTATTAAACATGGCGATTGAAATCGCCTGTACGAATTAGAATGAAAAATACACTCAACCGCCTGTTCAATCACGAAACGCTCACACGCGAAGAAGCCAAAACTATGCTCATCAACATATCAAATGAGCAATATAACCCTGTCCAAGTAGCCAGTTTTATGACGGTCTATCAGATGCGTGATATAGCCTTGACGGAGTTGCAGGGATTTCGTGATGCCTTGCTCGAATTGTGCGTCAAAATTGACTTGGGCGACACAAAAACGTTCGACATCGTAGGCACGGGCGGTGATGGTAAAAACACTTTTAATATCTCGACCACATCGGCGGTGGTTATCGCGGGAGCGGGTTATAAAGTAACGAAGCACGGCAGCTATGGCGTATCGTCGGCGGTGGGTTCGTCGAATGTACTGATGCAACTCGGCTATGAATTTACCAATGATGAATCGACGCTCAAACGCCAACTTAACGAGGTTGGTTTGTGTTTCTTACATGCACCGCTTTTTCATCCGGCGATGAAGGCGGTAGTACCGATTCGCAAGCAACTCGGCATGAAGACTTTTTTTAATATGCTCGGACCTTTGGTCAACCCATTGCAACCTGAATATCAGCTATTCGGAACATTCAGTTTAGAATTGTCGCGCTTGTATCAGTACGTGATGCAGGATACGGGAAGACGATTTACGATAGTATATGCGATGGATGGTTATGATGAAATTTCGCTGACGGGCAATGCAAAAGTGCGTACTCATTTATCGGAAAAAATGCTCGCGCCCAGCAACTTTAATTTAAAAAAACTCGCGCCCAAATCGCTCTACGGCGGAGAAACGCCCGAAGATGCCGCGACGATTTTCAAAAATATTTTAAAGAATAAAGCCACCGAAGCACAAAAAAATGTAGTAACGGCAAATGCAGGTCTTGCCATTCATACGATAAAGCCGGAAACTTCGTTAATAGACTGCGTAGCGGAAGCGAGGGAAAGTATTGAAAGCGGACAAGCTTTGGAAATATTTCAAAAATTAATAGCGTAGTAGAACACGGATTTGGCGGATTACACAGATAAACGCGGATTTTTTTGTATGTATTTATAAAGAATCCGTGCGAATCCGCGTAATCCGCCAAATCAGCGTTCCACCAAATACGAAACCATGACAATTTTACAAAAAATAGTTGAACACAAAAAGAAGGAAGTCGCAAAGCGGGAGGGTTTAGTGCCAATAAAATTATTGGAACAAAGTCCCTACATGGAAACGCCTGTCGTTTCATTGCGAAAATATCTTTTACGAGAAGATAAATCGGGTATTATTGCCGAGTTTAAACGACGTTCACCATCTAAGGGTGAAATCAATTTATACTCTTCAGTCGAGCAAGTTAGCATCGGATATATGCAGGCGGGCGCGTCAGCTTTATCGGTACTGACGGATGAACATTTTTTTGGTGGAAAAAACGCGGACTTGACCGAAGCACGTAAATTTAACTTCTGTCCGATACTACGTAAAGACTTCATTATCAGTGAGTATCAAATCATTGAAGCGCGGTCTATCGGAGCAGATGCGATTTTATTGATTGCAGAATGTTTGGAAAAAAAAGAGGTCGCGCGACTCGCAAAATTTGCAAAATCACTCGGTTTGGAAGTTTTATTTGAATTACATTCTAAAGATGAAATTCCGAAAATAAACAAACACATCGACATCGTAGGTGTGAATAACCGCAACCTAAAAACCTTTGAAGTTAATTTTCAAAATTCGATAGATATGCTACCACATTTGCCAAAGGATATGGTGCGTATTTCGGAAAGCGGTATTAGCGATCCGGCAAGTATTTTAGAATTGCGCGATGCAGGTTTTCAAGGCTTTTTGATTGGTGAAACTTTTATGAAGACCGCCGAACCACACAAAACTTGCCGGGCATTTATCCAACAAATTCAAGTGGCGGGATTGTGGTGATTTCGTATTGATAGTATTCGATAGAACGCGGATTTTGCGGATTTGACGAATTATCGCAGATTTTTTTACAAAATGTAATATTTTAATTATACAAATGCAATTAACATTCATTCAAATTCAATCCGCGATAATCCGTCAAATCCGCGTTCTACTGAATATTATCGACATTCAAAACTTATGAAAATAAAAGTATGTGGGATGCGCGATCCTGATAATATTCTTGCTGTGGCGGATTTATCTATTGATTTGATGGGCTTTATTTTTTATGAAAAATCACCGCGATATATAGACCATACAAATGTTTTACCTTCAACACCAAAGATAAAGCGCGTTGGTGTATTTGTAAATTCGGACATTGATTTTATATTAGAAAAAATAAAAACATATAAATTAGATTACCTCCAATTACATGGTGATGAAACGCCCGAATATTGCCGCGATATTCAGAAAGAAATCGAAGCCACCCGAACTCCAGCTCTAAAGGGAAAGCCGCTCTCTCCTATCCTTTCAAAGGCAAAGGGCATACAATTAATCAAAGCCTTTCGCGTCAATGAAGATTTTGATTTTAATACAATAAAAGATTACGAAAAATACTGTGCGTATTTTTTATTTGATACTAAAAAAACCGTGACAAACGCAGTCCACCCTCCAGCCCCCTCTAAAGGGGGAGATGCGGACGTGAGAGGTTTTTCGCTACGCGAAAAATATGCCCCTTTGGAGGGGGCGCAGGGGGTGGAATACGGCGGAACAGGGAAAAAATTTAACTGGGAAATTCTAAAACGATACACAGGCAATACGCCTTTCTTATTGAGCGGTGGCATTGGCGCGAACGATGCCGAAGCTGTCCAAAATTTCTCACATCCACAATTCGCAGGTATTGATTTAAATAGCAAATTTGAAATCGACCCCGCTTTGAAAAACATCCCCAAAATCGAAGATTTTTTGAACGTCCTTGAGTGTTGAGGTGTTGTAGTGTTGATGTATTGAAGTTCTTGCTAACTTGTAAAACCGATATTCAACACGACACACCTCAACACTTCAATACTACAACACTACAAATTATGATAGACCAAAGAGGATATTACGGTGAATTTGGCGGGGCATTTATCCCGGAAATGCTTCATCCTAACATTGAAGAACTACAGCGTAGTTACCTGACAATCAGCGAATCACCAGAATTTAAACAACAATTTGATCAACTGCTGAAAGATTATGTCGGACGACCTTCGCCTTTGTATTTTGCAAAGCGATTGTCGGAACATTATGGAACAAATATTTATCTCAAACGCGAGGATTTGAACCATACCGGCGCGCACAAAATCAATAATACGATAGGGCAAATTCTCATCGCACAACGCTTGGGTAAAAAGCGTATCATCGCCGAAACCGGAGCAGGACAACATGGCGTGGCTACGGCTACGGTATGCGCTTTGATGGGCATAGAGTGCATCGTATATATGGGCGCGGTGGACATCGAAAGGCAAGCTCCCAACGTGTCGCGGATGAAGATGTTGGGTACGGAAGTGCGACCTGCGACAAGCGGTAGCCAAACACTTAAAGATGCGACCAACGAGGCGATTCGGGATTGGATAAACAACCCGGAAGATACGCATTATATCATTGGTTCGGTGGTCGGTCCGCATCCGTATCCGGATATGGTGGCGCGGTTTCAGTCGGTGATCAGTGAGGAAATGTTGTGGCAATTGAAGGAGCAAACGGGCAGCGAAGACCCCGATATTATCGTGGCTTGCGTAGGCGGCGGCAGCAATGCGGCTGGTGCATATTATCATTATTTGGATAAAAAAAATGTGCGTTTGGTGGCGGTAGAAGCCGCAGGTTTGGGCGTACATAGCGGCGAATCGGCAGCTACGAGCGTACTCGGCACTAAGGGCGTGATACATGGCAGCCGAACCCTACTGATGCAAACCGATGACGGACAAATCATAGAACCTTACTCGATTTCGGCAGGCTTGGATTATCCGGGTATCGGACCGATGCACGCTCATTTGATTGATACCGGACGCGCCGAAGCCGTCAGTATTACAGACGAAGATGCACTCAAAGCGGCTTTCTTTCTCGCACGTACGGAAGGCATTATTCCGGCATTGGAGACGGCACATGCTTTTGCAGCACTCAATGAGATTCAGTATAAAAAAGATGATGTGATTGTGGTGAATTTATCGGGGCGTGGCGATAAGGATTTGGGGACTTATGTGAAGCATTTTTGAGGGTTTATTGAGTTTATGAAGTTTGTAAAGTTTATAAAGGAATGTGAATGACGGGTTTAGGCTTTTTTATATGGATTTTATGTCTCTAAACTAGTTTTTAAGTGTCTTAATAATTGAATAAAAACAGATTTTTCAAATAGCTGATTTAAAATTAAACTGGATACAACATTTTCAGTAGATGTTTCAATTCGAGTAATTATTTCACTAAGTTCTTTATTCCAACTTATATTTATATGTTCCCCTGCTTTTTTAATTGATTTTGGTTGAAAATCGAAGGCTTCAATTCCACAACACATTCTATCACATACGGTTTCCAATTTCTGGAAAAGTTCATTCAACGAATTAATTTGTTCATCTATGTTTAGATTCGGTTCACTTTTCCAATCAACTTCCTTCCAACTGATATACGAGTCATTACCAATAAATATATTCTGTGAATCATCGTTTTCTTCCCATATTTCTACAGACTTTATAACGCTATCTAAACTACTCCCATCGTAGTCCAATGGAAATTCTAAATTATACACCTTGTTTTCCGATAAGTCGACTATTGAATGTTTGAGCAACGTTTCTTCACTATTTGGGGAATGATCCTGAATAAGGAATTCAAAGATAGCTGGAATATCATTCTTGTTGAATTTAGATACGATGTTTAATGTCTTATTCATTTAGATTTTATGTTTTTATAACACAGTTGGAGTGACATACGCAATAAACATGCGTATATTTTCAATATCCGTAAAAACTTCCAAAAACCTAACCCGAAAAGCCCGTTCCTTCAAAGTTATACATCACGTCTGCGAATATACGACAAAAATGCTTTAAATCAGCATATAATAATCATAAACATCCGAGTAATAATAATCTTCTGTGCAATCGACAAATCCTAATTTCAATAACAAGTCTCTGGAGGCGATATTTTCTTTCTTTACATTAGCGACTAACTTATTCAAATCGTGTTGATGACGAGCATATTCTATCAATTTTTTGGTGGCTTCGGTGGCATAATATTTTCGCCTGTACTGCTGCCCGATTGAATAGCCTATAAAGCCTTTTTTATGGTTATCATTGAAGGTTTCTCTGGTCAATTCGTGGATATTTAAAATACCTATCGTCTCTTTGCTGGCTTTCAATTTAATCAGCCAATCACAGGCTGCTTTTTTTACTGCATTTCTATTCCAATACAATTGATAATCTGTGTATTTTTCCAGCTTATTCAAATCTTTATATTCATCAATGACATAAGGATTTGGGTCATCCCGAAATAAATCATATATCTCCAAATAATTACTTTCATCGACCTGTTCAAATGTCAATCGTTCAGTATCGGGTATGTTGGTGAATTGAAAATAGGGTGTCGGACTCGGCTTCATGTGGTGAAATCGCTCCATAAAAGCTGCCTTTCGCTGCGCTCTGGCTTGTAATCTTTCCGCTTTCCAGTTTTTGTTTTCTTTCATTTTTACGTGGTGTAACAGCCGTCGGATGAATGTTTTGATGAAGCCTTGTGTCGGTTATCTGATAACATATTCGCTTTTAATAACAGGATTCATCAGACGACTCTGTATCAATCACACATCATCCATACGAATATACGGCAAAAATGCGAATCTAAAACAATCTCGAACTCCAAAAGTAATCTTCTACATCCATCAGTTGTACTTTTTTGACATGCTTTTGCAGTCACATGCTTGAGGCAGCACTTGATAAATTAAAGGTCTTGCTTAAAAGAACATTTGGGTCAGTGGATGAATTTATTAAATTTACCAAAGCACATCAAGACATCATAATTGACGCAACAGAACGACTCCACCACAGAAAGATTTGAATAAATTTAAGAAATAATTATCAAACAATAGACTTTATTTTTTCAAGAAAAATTGATAGTGTTAGCGTTCTTTTATGATGACATCATCCACTTTTCACAAGATGGAAAAGCACGTAAAATTTATTAGTAAAAGACCTAGTTTTTGATTTGTCTCGTAAAGAGCAAATACAACTCGCCATGCACATCCTTCAAAATATTGCCGACGAAGAATACGGTGAAAATGAATGGTTGACAGACGAGGTAGAAGCGGAACTACTCCGCAGAAAAGAAGCGGTTGAACGGTACAAGTCAACTATTATCCCACGATGAGGTCATGAAAGCCATCCGAAAATGAATTATACCCTGCGGTACACACCCGAAGCCCGGAACGAATTGCGAGAAGGTGATGATTATTACAGTCCAAAATTGGAGCGTGTCGGAGATGATTTTTTGGAAAAAATCTAGACAACTATCATTCATATTGAACGTAGCCCCACACTATCTCCTGTCATTACGCACGACATTCGTAAAGCCGTTGTGCAGAAATTTCCTTATATTATACTCTATCATGTTGTAGATGAACGCATTATTATCCTCTCCATTTTTCACACCAAACAAGACCCGCAAAAATGGATAAAGCGTTTGTTGTAAACGTAGCGCGACACTTCCAGTCTGCGTAACGTAGAACGAGCTTCCAAACTCGCTCCCTCGCGTATGTAGTTCATCTAATGCGGCGCGAACTCGAAGTATCGCGCTACCTTTAATTTTGCAAATCGTTAGGTCCGGGTGGGAAGCGATTTGCAAAATCGCTCTACATTACAAGACGTTTTTTATACCATAAAATTCTCCTTATCTTTGCGAGAATTAATAAAAAAATAAAACCAGACTGACTCGTCTATCGTCAGCCGTTCACCGTTAAAAATATGTACGACAAATTACTCTCTCCCCTCGATTTAGGATTTACGACTTTGAAAAATCGCGCTCTTATGGGGTCGATGCACACCATGTTGGAAGAAGCCCCCAATGGCTTTGAACGTGCCGCCGTCTTTTATGCCGAGCGTGCTCGCGGACA
>ENA-ORXR01002104-ORXR01002104.1-marine-metagenome-genome-assembly--contig:-NODE-2104-length-19531-cov-5.435797_pt1 | contig 19531 bp, 18 predicted proteins | sample MGYA00237866_ERZ511479 | MGnify/ENA metagenome assembly ERZ511479 | reverse complement strand
GGTCCGACCCAAGCCGAAATTGAGCGACAGAAGGCTGCCAGGGCCGCAGCCATAGCCAAAAAACAGAATGAAGAAAGGTTAGATCGAGCAGAAAAAGCGAAAGAACTAAAAGCTCGACTGCCTGAGAACTTCAAAGCGAATGTCCCGGGCCAGACACGCTCATATACTGATTCTCACAATCCAGAATCCTTCTAACATGAGGTCCACCTCTCTGTTCAGATCATCGAGTGGCAGCAGCAAATTGGGCTTTGCGCTATTAGGCCTAGGCATCGTGGCACTCAGCCCAACTGCTGAAGCACAACGATCAATCACTCACTCTGGCAAAGTCCAAAGCTTGGACGCCAAATCGTTCGGCGGCTTTATCGCCACGAAAGGTGTCATGAGTATGATTGAGTTCGTTTCACCTGGAAACGAATATTGCTCCAACCTCTCTCGGCTTACTGCCAATACGGCAGCCAATTCGAAAGGCCATGTGATTGTGGGGCAGGTGAATGTTGCGGATCAGAAGTACCTAGCCGAACAGCTGAAGGTAACTTCGACGCCCAAACTGATGTTTTACCGCGAGGGAAAACTATTGGGTTCCGCATCAGGTAGAGTCGATTCGAAAGGGCTAGCGGCTCTTGTCTCTAAACACTTCTATCAAGAAGCCAAGGCGACGACAACCGCTCCTCAGGCGACGAAAGGCGTAGCACCTGAGGCCATTCGGATCAGGATCCACACCAGTCGGGGGAAGATCGACGGTGCCGTCTTCGCAAAGACATCGCCTCTCACTGCGGCCAACTTCCTCAACCTAGCGAGTAAAGGCGTCTATAATGGCGTTCCCTTTCACAGCGTGGTTCCTGGAATGTTGACTGCGGGAGGTGATCCTTTGGGCACTGGTCAGGGAAGTCCTGGCTACAACCTCAAATGCGAGACTTCATCGCGGGTCAAACATGATCAGCCAGGAATGCTCTCCATGGTTAGGAATGGCTCATATAGCAACGGCAGCCAGTTCATCATCACGCACTGCGCGATTCCGGAAAAGGATGGTAAAAACGCCGTCTTCGGACTGGTGTCACGTGGAATGGACGTCGTCGCTAAGATCCGTCCCGGCGATAAGATCACAAAGATCGAAATCTACGACGATACTTCACACCTGTTCTACGCACAGCGGAAGAACATTGAGTCTTGGAATAAGACGTTGTTGAAGAATAAACTGATCAAGTAGGTTTCTTCTTTTTCGATTCCTGAAAAACGGCCACGCATCTGCGTGGCCGTTTTTTGTGTTCAGTCACAGAACCAGAGGCAATTTTGTCTGGAACCCGCGGATCCCCTCCCCGACCATCCGGACATGCACATCCCTTCCCTGATCGAGAAAAAGCGCGACGGCGGTATCTTGGCCGAGTCTGAGATTCGTGATTTGATCGTGGCCTTCACGACTGGCGAAATGCCGGACTACCAAATGAGTGCGCTGGCAATGGCGATCTATTTTCAGGGTATGGACGCGGTCGAAACGGCAACGCTGACTACCGCGATGTTAGAGAGCGGTGAAACTCTTCAGCACCCTGATGGCCATCCGAAAATTGTCGACAAGCATTCGACCGGCGGAATCGGCGACAAGGTTTCGCTCGTCCTCGCTCCGCTCCTTGCCTGCGACAATGTCCACGTTCCCATGATCTCTGGACGCGGGCTTGGGATCACAGGAGGCACTCTCGACAAACTCGAAGCGATTCCCGGTTTCCGTTGCGATTTATCGACCGACGAGATCTACAAGACTCTCGCCGATGTGGGATGTGTGATTACTGGACAAACCGAAGGCGTTTGTCCCGCTGACAAAAAACTCTACGCCCTCCGCGACGTCAGCGGAACCGTTCCTTCCCAAGCGCTTATCGTCGCCTCGATCATGTCGAAAAAGCTGGCCGAATCGCTCGACCGACTCGTTCTCGACGTCAAATATGGCAGCGGGGCCTTCATGAAAAAGAAGGCTGATGCGGAATCACTCGCCGCCGCAATGGTGGCGGTGGGCGAACAAGTTGGGGTCGAGACCAAGACCGTTCTCAACCCGATGAACGAACCGCTTGGTCAGGCCGTTGGAAACGCTCTGGAGGTTCAGGAGTCAGTGCAAACGCTTCAAGGCAATGGTCCGGACGACTTGGTTCAACTCGTCCTCGATCTGGCCTGCGAAGTCTCGATTGCCGACCGAGCCCAGCTTGAGACTTGGCTGGCTGACGGCTCTGCCCTCAACAAATTTAGGGAAATGGTCACCGCTCAAGGTGGTGATGCAGAAGTGCTCGATACCCTGTGCACGACCGTCCACCGTGCACGGTATTGCGCGGACGTAAAGGCAGAGCAAAGCGGCACCCTGACTCGTGTCGACGCCGAAACTGTAGGCCGGGCTCTACTAAAAATCGGCGCAGGGCGTCAAACCACCGGGGATCAAATCGACTTCTCTGTCGGCGCGGATCAGATTCGCAAAACCGGTATTCGAGTTACTGCAGGAGATTCCCTTATGCGCGTTCACGCTCCCAGCAAAGATGCTCTCGCCCAAGCCGTCAGCGAAATCGCTGGCGGAATCGGCATCGAGTAAGCCGATTCGTGGTATCGGACTTAAGGGAATGATAGTGCTCTTGTGAAAAGATTGAATAAGGTGGCCATTTCTGCGGTCTACCTATCTAAGCTAGTAACACGACTTTATGAAACGGAAGTACATTCAACCAACGATCGCGGCGGCTTTTGCTCTCGCATTCGCAGGAACCCAGACGTCCTGCCAGACTGCTGCCGGAACGGGCGCAGGGCTCGGAGCAGCTGTGGGCGCGCTGGGAACAGCGATCTTCACTAACGAAGAGGATACCAACAAACGTCGCCAGAAAATCGCCAAAGGCGCAATCATCGGTGCCGGTGTTGGCGGAGTAGCTGGAGCTGTGGCCGATGCCAAAGCCAAGCCCTATCAGCCCTACCCCACTCAAGGCGGCGACTACGGATACACAAATGGTCAACAGCAACGTCCCGTCAATCCCAACTACCGCCAGCCACAGCAGCAACAGCAACAGCAACAGGATTCTCGCTACAACCAAAGCTACCCACAGCAGGGTAACTACCCTCCCCCGCGCCCAACGGTTACTCAGCAGTATCCGGTCGGAACAGCGACTCAAACTCCAGGAGTAGTTATCAGTCCCTACGCCCCGAACTACAAGATCGACGTTCGCGGTTTTCAGTCAGGCGAACTCGTGGTCGACCCGAAAACCGAACGAGTTTTCCGGATTCCGTGATCCGATTGTAATCCAAGCTACGACTTGATTTTACGCCCCGACTGGCCAGAGCCGGTCGGGGTTTTTTCGTTTTGCTGGAAGACCACCACATCCTCCTCTAGGATCGATGGTGCCAAGCCATTCCGAATCTGGAAAGCCTCGACTATCCTGGCTAAAAACTACCATATTCTGGGCTGGACGGGGGCTAGGTTGGACTCTTCGTGCGGCTCTCCTCATTGCCTTTCTCACAGCAGTGGTGATCCGTCTTCGGTATCGAGATATACTCGACGCGCCCTACTCGACCCTGTTCTACCTCAGTCGATTACCCATTGTCGCCGTACTGCCAATTCCCGAATGGGCGTGGCAGGTATTCCGGCGCAAGCGCTTGGTTTTAGGAGCGATTCTGAGTTTCTGCATCGCGATCCCAGCCACCTGTTGGATCTGGGATTCTCACCGTAATCTGTCAGACCCAACCGCTCCGAAGGGCGACGTCGTCCGCATCGTGTTTTGGAACGCCGACCACTTTGGAAAATTTGGCATCCCGGAATCTGCGCTAGAGCTAGCGCAATATGATCCCGACTTCCTGTTGCTGAATGAAGGAATCGCCGACTATGGCACCCAGAAGCGGGTCTTTCCTCAAGTCTACCCTGAGCACGAGATGAAATTCCTACCTTGGGGACGGTTCAGCATGATCCGCAACGGAAAGGTCGAGAGGCAGCACTTTTCCCAAATCGGGCAGTACAATGCGACACTAAATCAGACCATTATTTCAGTAGGTGGGAGGCGGCTGATTCTGCTGATGTACGATCACAAATCGAACCCAAAACTCTCTCGACGTCCGGCTCTGGAGGCTCTCTATGAAGCCGCCCTGCATTACCACAAGGCCGGTTATCCGACGATCATTCTTGGCGACTTTAACACGCCAGTGGATTCCACTCATCTCAGTCCACTCCGCACGGTTATGCGCAATGGCTTCGAGACCGTCGGCCACGGTTTTCAAGAGACCTGGCCAATGCCCCTACCCGTGCTGTCTCTTGACCAAGTTTGGGTTTCGAAAGAAGTCCGCCCCTTACGATGCTTCCACGTTCCGGTAGGCAATAGTCGGCACAAAGCAGTGGTGTTTGACTTTGACTTATGGAGTCAACTTCCACCGACCAAAGAAGCCGACCAATTCCCAGCCCCCTACGATGATGCCAAACGGTTTCCGCGCCCGCCCTTGCCGTAGCCCTTGGTCTGAAAGATGATTCGAAGCGCCTCTTCGAAATTCGCTATGTCCTCGATCAGACGATCAAGAAGTGAGATAGCGATCAAAGAAGTTCTCGGCTTTTACCGGAGCGTGGCTCGCGCTGGCAATTTAAAGAGGCCGAGGAGCACGTCCGAAGAAGTGATTCAATTCGGAAATCAATCGTGCCGTTTCTATCGTCGCACTAGCTTCAGCCCACCGCCAAAGGTCGGTTGGTAAGCGTAGCCCGTCGGCACAAAACCTCGCTGGGAGTCTTTGCGGGTAATATAGTTACAGATTGCCTCTTTGGTTTTTCGATCTCCTTCGACATGACCCTTTCCTCGGCTCACCCAGTGGTCGCCACGGAACTCCATGGTAACCCCGCGACGAAACGAGTTGAAATCGCGTCGCATTCGAGTCGGGATAGCTGGCTGGACGACCGGGACTGGCTGAACTACGGATGGAGAAGGCCGAGTTTCAGGCTTGTAGGGCAGCGCACGTGGAGCTTTCGACAGATCCATTTCGCTCGCTTGATCCGGCTTCTGCGGTTCCTTGTTTCTAACTGGAGCTCCTTTCTTCGGCTGGAGGGCTGGGCCTGACATCACGGCAGCCGCGCCTGGAGCCTGCCCCATGTAGCGTTTAGCCAATGCCCAGACTTTTTCGCGAGGCGCAACCACCACTCGACCGTCACCGACTGGATGATAGACATAGCCGTGCGGAATCATTCCAGAGAGCCGGTCGTTTTGAGTAATCGTGTTGCACACCGTCTCATGCGCCCACTGGGGCCCGGGCAGAGCCTTATCCGACCAACTCACCCAGTGGTCGCCACGGAAGCGCATTTCGATCCCGTTGGCTGTCGATCGAAATGATTGCCTATGCCCCTTTGGGACTTCCGCATGAGCACACGGAACCTCAACCGCTCCAAGAAGAGCGAGGACGAGGAGTGTCAGTAGACGCGACTGGAGGCTTAATTCCATCGGGAAAGTTACCACACCGCTCCGTTATTCTCAAATCGGACACGATGCGGCTTCAATCTCCGCGATTAGATCACCCGATCATTTCCGCCATCTACTGGGATCTGAGCACCGGTGGTTTTGCCAAACAGCGGGCTCGCCATCGCCGCGACCATATCGCCAACATTGGCTGACTTGATCTCGGTTTTCAGGAGATTGCGGGTCTTGTATTCTTCAACGGTCATCCCGTAGCGCTCTGCCGAACGCTTCAGATTTTCAGGCGTCCAGAGCTTGGTGTCGAAGACTGCATCTGGATGGATGATGTTACAGCGAACTCCTTCTGGAGCGAGTTCCATCGAAGCGACACGACAGAGCTGAGTCAGCGCCGCCTTGGCGCATGAGTAGCTCGCAGCACCTGCACCGGGGGCATTGACGTTCCGAGAACCGACGAGCACGACCGCAGGGTCGGTGCCGAGCTTCAGATATGGGATGGTATGCTTGAGCAGCATCTGATGACTGGTCACATTAACGGCCATCGACAGATCCCAGTTCTTTTGCTCAAGCTGATCGAGATAAGCTCCAGCGGTGAAAATACCAGCATTAGAAACGAGAATATCGAGCCCACCGAATTGGCGGATGATGTCGTCGATGGCGTTCTTGACCAACGTATCGTCGCACAGATTCAGCACCACTCCGATGCCGCCGATTGACGCCATTCCCTCAACGATTTCAGGATTCAAGTCGAACCCGATGACCTTAGCACCCTGCTCGGCTAGGCTAGCTGCGCAGGCGAAACCAATGCCGGCTGCAGCACCTGTCACGAGGGCGACTTTGCCTTGATGGGTCGGCTTGGCACCCCCCGCTTTCTTGAGCTTAGCCTGCTCAAGTTCCCAATACTCAACGTCGAACACATCCTTAGCCGAGAGAGCTTTCCAGCCGCCATCGGCTTCGGCGCACTGGATTGTCCGGTAGGTGTGACCTGCGATGTCGGAAATGATTCCGGCTTCCTTTTCCGTGGCCCCGAATGAAAGAACGCCTTGGCCAGCAGCGACCACATAGCGCGGATCAGCGGGAAGAAGCTGCATCGTTTTATCGCGGTGCTTCTCGAAATAGGCGGCGTAGTCGGTGGCGTATTTATCGATGGTTTTATCGACGTCGGCTTTCGCCGTCACCACCGCAGGAATACGCTTCGTCCGAATAGAGTGATCTGGCGTGAGCGGTCCGCGAGTGGCGAGTTTAGCGATGTCCTTTCGGTTCGCGTAGCCGATGGCTTCTGGACTGTTATCAATGCTTCCGATCACAGCACAGCCACGATGACGGGCAACAGCACTGCGGATTTGAGCGATGCGAAGGAGATCTTCAGAGGGCTTGGCTTTGGCCAAGTACTTGGGGCTTTTCGCACCGATACCGACGAACTTCTCGGCCATCGTTACCAACTCGATCATCAGTTCGTAGCTCGTCTTTGCGTCGTCTGCGAAGGTGAAAATCCCGTGGTTGAGTAGAATCAAACCATCGATTTTTTCGCCTCGGAGGTCGCGATCTTTGATCAGCTTGTGGACGGTCTTAGCCAAGATGAACCCAGGCATGACGTAGGGAACGACAATGACTCGCTTGCCGTAGCACTTCTCGACCCGAGCCTTTCCTTGCGGATTGTTGGTCAGCGCGACAACGGCATTGCTGTGGGTGTGATCAACGAACTTGAACGGGATGAGCGCATGGAGAATCGCTTCTACTGAAGGATTTGGGGCATTGGGATCGAGCATTGCAGCACGCTGCTGAAGCACCATGTCGGTGTCGGACAGGTCATCGATTTCCGCCATCTTGAGGAGGACATCTTGACGAACTGGAGCAAACCCAGCCTTCTCGATCGTTCCTAGATCCCAGCCAGATCCCTTGACGTAGCAGACATCAACCTTGTCGCCGAAGAAATCCTTAACGGTCGCTTTAACTGACGTGTTACCACCGCCATGCAAAACCAACTCAGGGTTTTGACCGAGCAGACGCGATGTGTAGACTCGAAGGGCGAGCGGGTTTTTACCGACCTTGTTTGCTTCCTTAGTGTTCCAGAGACTTCTCATCCTTTATGATTTGTCCTATCAACCCCTACCTGAGGCAATTAGGCCAGAAAAACATTAATCTAGACCCACTTTTTTGTTCATCCTCAGTTCGCCCATTTTTAGTTTCGGTCAAAATCGAAGTCCGTCTTGTACGGTTTAGAAATGGTTTAGACACCTCCTAGTTCTCTGCGACCCTACAAAGTGCAGGAACTCGATGAAGAACTGGCTGGCCGTTTGGCACAGATGGCGCTGGCTGGAATCGACCGAGAATTCCCTCACAAATCTGGAGTCGTTCTTCAAAGCCGAGCCGATCTAGCCGATCCGTCGACTCATCATCCGGTGTTCTACGGCCACTTCGATTGGCACTCGTCGGTTCATGGACATTGGTCTCTGGTTCGACTGGCGAACTTGTTCCCAACATCGGATTGGATCAAACCTGTCCGATCTGCTCTAGCCGAGAAGTTCTCCAAGTCCGCATTGGCTGCAGAAGCGGCCTTTCTGCGCAACCAACCTTCGTTTGAACGAATGTATGGCTGGGCTTGGGCACTGCGATTGGGCCGCGAACTCAGAGCGACGGCGGAGTTCGCCGAATACGCCGAGTGGTTCGCACCGATCGAGAAGTCAATTTTCGATCTGGCGACCGACTACCTTCCGAAACTAGATTGGCCAGTGCGCTGTGGTTTTCACCCCGAGACATCATTCGCTCTGGGGATGATGCTGGATTGGGCGAAGACGACCGGAGCTTGTGATTTCGCCAAGCTGCTGGGTGCCACAGCCAATCGGTTCTACCTAACTGACGAAAACGCACCCATCGCCTACGAACCAAGCGGAAACGACTTCTTCTCGCCGTCTCTAAACGAGGCCGATCTCATGCGCCGCGTTCTCTGTCCCGAGGAGTTTGCTGATTGGTTAACACGATTCTTTCCTAAACCGGACGATGAAAACTCACCATGGCTCGGAGGCCTTCGGAATCCTGCTTCGGTCAGTGATCTGAACGACGGCCACCTTGTTCATCTCGTCGGACTCAATCTCAGCCGAGCGTGGACCATGCAAGGGATCGCCTCAGCGCTGCCATCCGGAGACCCGAGAACCGCCGACTTGACCCAAATCGCTAACCATCATGCCGAAGCGGGTTTGGCCGACACTTTCAGCGGCAGCTACGAAGGCGAACATTGGCTAGGTTCGTTCGCAATCTATCTGCTCGCGGGCTAGCATCCCTAGCTAGTGAGCTGGGAGAGTGGTAGGGGCGGCTTTTTCTTTCCAGCGCCACCAAATCCAATAAGGGATGTTGACCAAGAAGATGACAATCAGCAACTCGTTGAACGGAAACTCGAGGCGCATCAGGTGGTAGATCCCGCGATGCATGCCGATCAGCGACAGCCCGAAAACGAGAGCCCATTTCCGACCAAGCATCGCGACAAAGGCGAAAATCTCTAGAAAAAAGCCAGAGCCAAAAATCACCTGACTGAGAAATGGATGGGCTTGCAGCCAAAGTGCGGCACCAATTTCTTCGGCGAGGGCAGGGTCGAGCTTTTGGTAGTAGACTTGCCGGTGTGATTTAATTAACTCGGCACTCAGATACTTCGAGTTCCAAACCCACATCCCACGCGAGTTAACGATCTTCGACAAGGCGGCCACGACATAGGTGCCCAAGACGATGCCTTGAGAGTAGAACAAAAACTGACTGCGTTTCACTGCGTCGGACCAATGCACCCGCTTCTTCGATGCGTGAACAAACGCCAACACCGTCTGAGCCAAAAGAGTCAGAGTAACGATCTGATAGGCGTGCAAAATAAAGCCCTGACTATTAAGCATGGTGTTGGTCAGAATACTGCAAACCGTCAGCGTCAATAAGGCCCACCGAAGCACACGGCCCCAGACATAGAGGATCAACGAGATGCCAACGAGCCCGACAATCGCCTCCCTGACTCCGGGTAGACTCAAAAACTGAAGCGGCAACACATAGGCAATTCCAACTGGGGCTGGCTGCGACTCAAAGCTATATGGCCGGGTATCCTTAAACGTGTAGGCGACCACGCAGGCAAACAGCACTCGCATAATGAACCACTCCCCTTCCCCAACCGGATGAGGTCGAAGGCGGTCACTAAGGGCGCTGAAAAGTTTCGAGAACATCACAGATTTCACGGGTATTTCGCGACGATCTCTTTCTCCTCAGTAAAGCCATCTTCACCGTAGATAATCGATACCTCGACCAGCTGAATCTCATCGGGGAGGTGTCGCTTCTTACTCAACTTCATCGACTCACGATGCATGTATTCGAGCGTTAGATAGGCGGCTTGAGCGTGGCGTTCCTTTCTCGATGGCCGCTCGCCTTTGGGCATCTTTTCAGTCCTTTCGTCTTCCTTTCGACAGGATCGATTGAACATCTTGCTGACCTTCGATGGCGACAGCCGAGTATGGGTCAATATCGGGAGCTCGGTTCCGTCGCCGTCGGTCACGTAGTGATAGTGAAGAGGACGAGTTGTCGGATTCGAATACATCGAAAACTCGGAAAACGGGTAGTTTTCCTCAAGAGCCAAGGAGGCCAGCGCAAACAACCCGACCGGAAAAAACGGATGCCGCGTCCACGACCAACGCCCCTTCTTAGGATGCGCCTCGGAGTTCGATAAATGATCGGATTGTTCTCTGGCCTCAGTCATTCAATCTGAATCTTCTTGGGAGAGTAGCTGGCACGCCACTGGATGACAGCGACCAAGATGAGCACCGGGATCCCAGTCTCAACTGTCTCCTCAAGGATCGAAAAGAACAGGGTTCGCGGATTTTCTAGATCGTCCATGTCGAGGACATTGTCGAGCCCATAGGCGAAGGCAATAAAGGCGAAAATCGCGATAATGGTTCGTGCTAAAGCGCTGCCTTCGCACCAAATTTTCTTAAACCACGGCCAGCTTCCTCGGAAGAATTGGAAAATCGCCCAAGCAGTAAATGCAATGAAGGCAAAGGCGAGCAGCTTCGCTGGAATGCTAATCTCTCCCGATTTCCAAAACCGGATCGAATTCATGTTTTCCGGAGTGAACCGAATATGAAAATCCAGTTCCCTGAACGTTAGCGCCAGAAAGATCCACGCCCCCAGCAGTCCCTTTCTCCAGCGGTAGAGAATGCCGAACAATAGGGTGACGCCGATGGTGACATACCAGATCCAGTGAGTCGCTTGCTCAACGATACCTTCTTCCGTTCGAGCTCGGAAAGCTTCCTCAGGGGGTAGCTTGAAGAGGTAGATGGCAAATATTACGGGAACCACCAGAAGGCCGACGACAAGAGCTACAGTGCGACCGACCTGAGAGCGCTGAGAGGTTTCAGACATGACAACAAGCTGTCGCCCAATCTGGTGGCACCTAACAGCAGATGCCTAGATCCTCCTGAGCGAGCGACGCGCTCTATATATCAACCTCGCTGAATGTGTCAATTCCGACGCACTCGAAACCTACCAAAGCCGACGCGAAGTTGGGTCGTCACGATGATAGCGATAGAGGACACTGTCGGGCTCGGCTGGCATCCGCCGCTTCTCGACGAGTGCCAGGGCGATGCCAGCGATGAAACCTCCGATATGCGCCAAATAAGCAACTCCGCCACTCTGTGTCGTCACTGCGATCGAACCAATTCCGCCGAGAACTTGGGTCACCGCCCAGCCACCAATTACGGCAAACGCAGGCAAAGAAACGATGAATAGAAGAAACAGACACGTGACCTTGTTCCTGGGGAAAAGCACCAAATAAGCGCCCATCACCCCACTGATTGCGCCCGATGCTCCTAAGCTCGGAATCATGCTTCCGGAGTCGAACAAGACGTGAGCCAAGCTCCCAATCACCCCGCTAACCAAGTAGAAGACCAAGAACCGTCGGCTGCCAAATCGATGCTCAACATTGTCTCCGAAGATCCACAGATAGAGCATGTTACCTGCAATATGCATGAACCCACCGTGCATGAACATTGAGGTGATCAGCGTCAAAAAGATCGGACTCGGACCGGGCGCATGAGGAATCTGAAACGACTCGTCTCCTTCACCAACCACCACCGGCTCAACAAAGTCGACCCCGCCGGTGATTTCAGCTGGAATGGCACTGAATCCGTAGGTGAAATCCGGATTGAGAAACTGATAGACGAAAACAGCGATGTTTAGCCAAAACAGGACATGGGTGACAATGGCCGGCTTGCTCAGCGCACGGTCGTCGTCTCGAAGCGGAAAGAACATCGCCGAGGCTAAGGCCTGCAAAACCAGGCTGCAACCTGACTACGAACGAGTTCCATTACCCTAGCGCCTTCTTAATGCACTCCGCCAGAGCCTCATCCTGATCCTCAAACACCGTCCGCAGATCCAGATGAAAAGCGCCTTCGTCGACGTAACCAACAATCGGCTGGGCTGCAGTCCGAAGTCGTTCTGCCAGAGACTCTGCGGTGAATGCTCCTTCCGAATCGGGTTTTAAACGAATCGCGATCGATGGGATCTCGGAACGCGGCATGGTTCCGCCGCCTGTTCGGGCTGTTGATTCGATGATTTCGATGCCGATTCCGGATGGCAGCGAAAGTTCGGCAACCACCGCTTCGGCACGCTTTCTCAGCTCTTCTGGGGACAAAGCCAGAGCTCTGATCACCGGGATATTCGGTAGTTCCTTAGACTCGCTGTGCTTGGCTGCCAGATACTCTGTCACAGTTTCCTGAAGGACAGTAAGGATTAGTTTGTCGCACCGAACCGCACGGAAAAACGGCTCTTTTTTAACTGCAGCAACTAGCTCTGAATCTCCGGCAATGATTCCCGATTGCGGCCCGCCTAGGAGCTTATCGCCACTAAAACAGACCAGCCCTACGCCTTTTCCTAGCACCTCCATTGGCGTCGGTTCATGCTCAATTGGGGCGAGTTGATCGGTTTGCATCATGGCTCCGCTTCCTAGATCTTCGACAAACGGTATTTGCTGATCGTTAGCAAGTTGTGCAAGTTCTTCCGTTTTTGTCTCTTCCGTAAATCCACCGATCCAGAAGTTGCTACGGTGCACTTTGAGAAGCAATGCGGTGCGTTCGGTGATGGCGTTTGCGTAATCTTGGATCGAGGTCTTGTTCGTCGCCCCGACCTCGACCAAGGTCGCTCCCGATGCTTCCATGATTTCGGGAACTCGAAACCCACCGCCGATTTCTACCAGCTCGCCCCGAGACACGATGACCTCGGTTTTGCCCTCGCTGGTCAGCGCCTTGAGAATTAGAACCAGAGCCGACGCGCAATTATTCACAGCAACGGCCGCTGGGGCCTCAGTCAGGGTGGCTAATAATCGCTCCAGATAACCGGCTCGCTTGCCGCGATCTCCAGATGGTAGATCAAACTCTAGATTGTTGTAGCTAGTAGCGATCGTCCGGACGGCATCGGCCGCACGAGGACCGACGGGGGACCGCCCTAAATTGGTGTGAATCAGGACACCGGTCGCATTGATCACTGGCTGCAATCGACTCGAGCGGACTTGAAGAAGGGCTTGGGTGACAAGACGCAGCGCTTCCCCATCAGCCAACGGTTTCTCTGATTCCCGAACTCGATCGCGGAGCGCGGCGACTTCCTGACGCACGACATCGGCAACCAATGGGCGTGGGACGGGCTCAAAGTCTGCGGGATCGAGTTGCTGAATAAGTTTCTCGACCGATGGCAGCGAGCGCATGGCTTCCTGAAGAGACATGAGGAATAGAACCACCAAACGCTTCCAATCGCAACGTCGGCCGAAGGCAACCGGGACTGAACAAGACGGAGTTGGAGTTGCCACCGCAATGAGATCCCCTTAAGCCCCCCTAAGCAGATCTACTCACTATTCCTCTCAGTGTGTGAAGATTTCGCGAGTTCATCGGTCGTAAACTTCCTCCTACAATTGTTGGCATGGAACGCTCTTCATCGGTCGTAAACTTCCTCCGAAAACAAATTACGTCGGAACTCTAGTTTTAGGCCGCCTCTTTCTTTTCCTCTGCTGGCTTCTTACCCTTCAGTTTCTTTGGGGACTTTGGTTTCTTTGTGCCGACAGGATCTTTGTCGGGGACTTCGTAGAGAGCGCGGAGGCGGGTGATTTCGGCTTCGAGTTGTTTGCGTTTGGCTGAATATTCTGGGTTGTCGTATTCGCTTTTCAATTCGTTCGGGTCGCGCTCGAGGTCGAACAATTCCCAATCGGCTCCGTATTGATACATGTGGATGAGCTTGTGCTTTCCATCGGTGACTCCGTAGTGCGCAGGAACATTGTGCGCGCGGCCGAGGCCTTCGTAGTAGTGGTAGTAGAAGGTTGTTCTCCAATCCTTCGGTGACTCGCCTCGGAACAGGGGGACGAGACTGGCTCCTTGCATGTCTGCGGGTTGCTCAGCGCCAGCCAAATCGAGGAAGGTCTGAGCAAAATCGAGGTTCGAGGTGATATGGTCGCGGTCATGCGAACCCGGCTCGATCACTCCAGGCCAACGGACGATCAGTGGGGTGACCAAGCTCTCTTCATACATCCAACGCTTGTCGAACCAGCCGTGCTCTCCGAGATACCAACCCTGATCGGATGAGTAGATGACGACGGTATTTTCGGCCAGGCCCGCTTCGTCGAGATAGTCGAGCACCTTGACAATGTCATCGTCGACTGCCTTTACGCAGCGCAAGTAATCCTTCACGTAGCGCTGATACTTCCATTTGATTAGCTCCTTGCCCTTTAGGTTGGCCTTCTCAAACTCGGCGTTTTTCGGATCGTAGGCGGCGTCCCAAGTGGCGCGCTGCTCGGGAGTCAGATTGTTCGGAGCTTTGAGTTTCAGATCGGTCGCGGACAGGCTGAACTCAATACTCATTGTCTGTTTGGCGGCGCCTTGAGTCCTGCCTTCGTAGTCATCGAAGAGCGTCTCGGGTTGTGGGATTTCGACGTCGTCATACATCGTCAGATACTTGGGGCCGGGCTGCCAGTTGCGGTGTGGGGCCTTGTGCTGATACATGAGCATGAACGGCTTTTCCTCATCGCGTTCTTCCTTCAGCCAAGTCAGCGCCTTGTTGGTAATGATGTGAGTCGTGTAGCCAGTGTGGGAAACATTGATTGCCTCACTTGGAGCAGCGCCAACGTCGGTCAGCATCGGCGGGTTGTAGTAGGGCCCCTGCCCTTTCAACACATCGAAATAATCAAAGCCCTGGGGCGTGGTGCCGAGATGCCATTTCCCGATCACTGCCGTCTGATAGCCTCCGGCTTGGAGAAGCTTCGGGAACGTTTGCTGGCTACCGTCAAACTGATTGCCGTTGCTCAGAAACCCGTTCTTATGGCTGTATTTGCCTGTTTGAATCGTTGCTCGAGACGGCCCACAGATGCCATTCGTGACGTAGCATTTCCAAAACATCTTTCCCTCTTTAGCGATCCGATCGAGCCCCGGAGTCTGAATGCGATTCGATCCATAGGCGCTGATCGCTTGGGTGCAGTGATCATCGGCGAAGATGAACAAGATATTCGGGCGCTCTGCTGATGCCGCCACTGCTGTCAAAGCGAAGGTCGGAATCGTCAGTGCGCTGAGGATCAGTGTTTGGGTCGTCTTGGTCATAGGAAATTGACGGTGAGCGGAATGCGAGTCGAGACTAACGCAGGCGCTGAAGAGACTACGCTATCTAGGCCGGAATTTTTCAATCCGAACTCATTTGGTGGCTTCGCCAGAAAGCGCAATCCGGTGACTGGCACTTCTGGAAGGCAAATTCTCTTGCGCGAGCGCGAGGTCGCCGCCACATAACGCGATGAGCAATTCTTACCGCATCGCCGTCCTCGCAGGAGACGGAATCGGACCTGAAGTCATGGCTGAGGCCCGCAAAGTTCTCGACGTTGTCGCTGAAGCTGACGGGCTCGATTTCTGCTATGATGAGAAACTCGTCGGAGGAGCAGCCATCGACGATTCTGGAAGCCCTTTACCCGCCGACACTTTAGCGGCCTGCGAAGCAGCAGACGCGATCTTGTTCGGTTCAGTCGGTGGCCCGAAATGGGAGACACTTCCTCCCGATCAGCAGCCTGAACGCGGCGCGCTTCTACCGCTCCGGAAGCATTTCGGGTTGTTCGCCAACCTGCGTCCGAGCGTCTGCTTCCCAGCTCTGACCAATGCGTCGCCAGTTCGTGCTGACTTGGTTGAGGGTGGTTTCGACGTTCTCTGCGTTCGCGAACTGACTGGCGGCATCTATTTCGGTTCGCCGAAGAGCATCACCGTAATTGATGGCGAGCGCACCGCGATTGACACGATGGTTTATAAGGAGAGCGAAGTCGAGCGGATCGCTCACGTCGCGTTCAACGCAGCGATGGGCCGCGACAAGCGAATCACCAGCATCGACAAAGCCAACGTTCTTCAGAACGGCATCCTGTGGCGCGAGACCGTCGAGAAAGTCGCCAAGGACTACCCAGAGGTGACGCTCGACCACCTGTATGTCGACAACGCCGCGATGCAGTTGATTCGCCGCCCGAAGGAGTTCGATGTCGTTTTGGCACCGAACCTTTTCGGCGACATCCTGTCCGACGAAATGGCCATGATCGCCGGATCGCTCGGCATGCTTTCTAGCGCCAGCTTGGGCGAGTCGAAAGGCGATGGCCTCTACTTCGGAATGTATGAGCCGTCCGGTGGCAGCGCTCCTGACATCGCCGGTCAAGGCATCGCCAACCCGATCGCCCAGATCCTCTCGGCTTCGATGCTTCTGCGCTACAGTCTGGGTCTCAACGATGCGGCCGATAAGATAGACAATGCGGTTCGCAAGGTGGTCGACGACGGTCTCCGAACAGGCGACATTTACACGGGGGCCGAAGGCACGACCAAGGTCAATACGGCCGAAATCGGTGCTGCGATTGTCGCTGCACTTTAGGTCACCGAATCCGTCACTTCGATTCCGCAACACCCATGAGCAGAGACTTCCCAGCTCCGATCGAGCGTTCGTCCATTGGCGCTGGAAAGACCATCGCCATCGTCGCTAGCGTCTACAACGATCGCTATGTCGACGCCATGATGGACGCGGCCTCGGTGGAGTTAGAGAAGATCGTTCCCGAGTCAAAACGTCCGGTGTTTCGGGTGCCAGGAGCCTTTGAAATTCCGGTGGTTGTCAGCTATCTCGCTGAGCACGCGAAACCCGATGCGATCATCGCCTTGGGAGTGGTCATCCGCGGAGCTACAGCCCACGCCGACTTGGTCGGAGAATCGGTGACCCGCGAGCTTCAAGACATCTCGTGCACCTATCAGTGCCCTGTCATCCACGAGGTTCTCCTTGTCGATGACGAGGAGCAGGCAGAGGCGCGCACGATGGGAACCGAGATCAATCGCGGAACTGAAGCTGCTCGGGCGGCCATCAATATGGTTGAACTGTTTCACAAATTGGAAACCGTCTTCCCACCCGACACTCACGACTGCTGCGGCCATGATCATGGCGACGACAGCGAACCATCCGACCACGACTCTCGAGCATGAGTCGGTCAAGTTCGCAACGCCCGCAACGAAAGCCGGGGTCTAGACGCCTTCGGGAAGCGGTGTTGAAATTTCTCTACGCTTGCGACACCGCATCGACTCCGCCTTCAGAACTCGGGGAAGTCTACTGGCCACTCGCTCACGAACACGATCTGCGCCGACTCGCACAAGGCCGACTTGCTGCGCTGCAAAATCTCGAAGCGAGCCGTCTGCAGCGCCGAGATGCTCTGATCAAGCATGAGGCCAACGTGCTGGCAGCGATGCGCCCACACGACGAGGCAGATGAAGCGAAGGAGAATTGGTCAAAGCTGCGCGCCTTGCTCGATTCGATCACCAAACGGCTGGCCGGAGCGACTAGGGAGAGTCGTGATGCGGCAGACGAAGATGCTGCCGAAATCGTCTCGGAATGTTTGGGTGGACTGTTTGCCGACTATCGGAATTTGCCCGTCAGGATCGCAGCGCTTGAAGACGCAGCGCTTCTTTGTGAGCCCGCTCGCAGAGCACTGGAACCACTGGAGGGGACGTTCCGACGGCTCAATCAGTTGGCCAACATCGCGCTGGCGATCGAAGACCCGAGACTCGGGGTTGAAGACGAAAGGATTGATTCCCTTCGCCGTCGAGAAACGCGGATCACTACCGAACAAACTCGCGGGCAACAGCGCGCCGAAGCGATCTGGGAGCAGCTTCCGGAAATCGATATCAAGATCGCTGACGCCACAGAGAACTATCGTCTTGAGCGCATCGACCCGGTTGATCGCACGATCTTAAGGCAGGGTATTTTCGAGATGCTTCACGATGAAACCGTCCCGCCGCTCGTCGCCCTCGACGAGGCTCTGGAGTTGGCAAAAACGTTCGGTGCCAGCGAGTCGTCGTCTTTCGTCAACGGAGTCTTAGACCGGGTACTAAAAGAGTCCCGAGCATAGCGGGCAACTTTCAGGCCTTTGCCAACTCGCTGGCTCCAGTGCTTCGGATGCGCTAACTAGGGAGGATAGGTAGAATTCGGTGGCGACAACCCACACGCGCCCCTTGACCCGCAAACGGAAGCGGGTAGATCTCTCCCATGAAGGCATTTATCTCATTGCTGGTCATCTTGGCTCTAGCTATCGGTGGAATCATCATCGCGGAGCAGAAGGGGTTGGTAGACCTTCCCCTTTCAAAGATCCCAGGGCTCAGTTCGTTCGATCGTGTCGCAACCGATGAAGTCGATGAGGCTCTCGACACTTCAGACAGTGAAACCAGCGACACCTCTGAGGAAACGGTGACGCCAAGTAAAGCCGCAAAAACACCCAAAGTCGCTGCCAGAGACACATCGACTACCGAGCCGATGAGCGCCGAGGACAGAGAGATCGCTAAACTCTATCCCCTTCCCCCATTCAGGCCGATCGACGACCTTCTAGAAGATTGGACAAAGATTCCGCCGACCGTGTTTCCCCGTGAAGTCAAACTCACCCAGCCGGTAAAATATGAAATGCGAAGTCCCGATGGGAAAGTCATCGGAAGCAGCACGATGCAGGCAGGCAGGACTATGTTCGCCATCGGTTCCAATGGGAACCAAATCCACTTAGCGAACTCGAAATCGGCCAATGAAGGATCCTTTGCACCAATCGAGAGCACCGATCTTCAGGCTCAAATGAACATGCAATACGATAGCTTTAAGTCGAAACTGACCGCCGGTGTCCTAGCGAAGCGGAATGCGGAAAAAGACCGCCGAGCGTCTTCTGGTGCATCTTCCGGAGGATCCGGCCGAACAACGCCTCCAGCGCCCGCGTTTAGTAGCTCAAAAATGCCAAAGGACGACCCCCGCTTTCAACCAATGATCCAAAGCCTCGAAAGCGGTCGGTTTACTGAAATGAGCCTCGACAAGGTAACCTCCTGGCGCTGGATCGGGCCCCACAGTGTCGGTGGCCGAGACTACGAAGCTGGTCTTGTTGGCTTTCAAACCCAGACAATATTCGGAGCCCTGGACACCGAGGCCATGGCTCTGATAAAGAACGGTCGGGTCGAGAAATGGGTCTACACAGGATCCATGGAAGAAGTTCAGTAGTCACATGTATATTTAATAATTTTTATAATTTAACGTTGCGAAACCATCTTGGAAGACATAGTATATCTTCAGATTTTTACATTTTGGTGTTTCCTAGGGAGAGGGCCATCACAAAAGATTAAAAAATAGGGTATGAGTGCGGATCTCATCAGATTTCAATGCCCGTCTTGTCAGGGCAAACTTAGTATTCCTCCCCATCTGGGTGGAGTAGCAGGACCATGCCCATACTGTGGAGCAACGATCACTGCACCAGCACCTGGTTCTGAGCAGCAACCACCTCAACCCGCCCCCGGTCAGCCTCCTGTCACCCAACACGCGGCTCCAGCCCGTCCTCCACTAGGTCAGCCGTCCCCATCGCTCGGAGAACCGCAATTACAGACTCCACGTCAGGTGGATACCCCTGCCCCAGTTCCCGCTCCCCAAGCTTCACAACCCGTTCCAGCCCCCTCAGCGGATCCAGCTCCGCCAACTCAGGCTTCTTCCCAGGCGGCTCCTCAGGCGCCGCTGCATGAACCGGCTGCACCTCAGACACTCGAACCTCAGGCTCTTGCCCCTCTGCCACCTACTCCTCAGGCTCTTGCCCCTCTGCCACCTACTACTCAGGCTACCCC
>ENA-ORXR01002103-ORXR01002103.1-marine-metagenome-genome-assembly--contig:-NODE-2103-length-19540-cov-5.242203_pt1 | contig 19540 bp, 16 predicted proteins | sample MGYA00237866_ERZ511479 | MGnify/ENA metagenome assembly ERZ511479 | reverse complement strand
CCGGTAAGTTTTCTCAAGGTAAGTATCAGTAAAGGTATCAAAAACATACTAACTACCAAAATAAAAAGGGGACCTCCCCCGAAATCGCTAGAGAATGTTAATTTCAACATCTATCGGATGCCTGATAAATTGGAGAGCAACAAAAGATATGAATTCTGATAGTAAATTGTTATGATTCTCACCCCAGCCCTCCACTCGCTAAATAACCCGCCAAACCCCAACAGATTTTTTTCATTCTCAAACCATCACTCGAGATCCGGCAGCATCAGGATCAACGTGCAAGAATTCTATATCCCAGCGCATGCTCATGCTGTAGGGTAGGGAGGAACAAATATTTAGGAATCGCCGGTTACGTTTTCCGTTCCAGCATCTCGGCAGCAGTCAAGATCAGCACAAACTTCCCCCAGTTCTATAGCCATCACATCGACTGGCTCCCTTCACCGGTGACCAGCCAGGAGAAGCTGACATCAAAATTTTGTGCGACCGCACACGGTGTATTAAGTTGCTGTGCATTTTGAATAGATTTTTTTTAGGGAGTACGATTTCCCGTTGCGTAAGTCCTTTCTGTTTTCCGGGCAATTCTTAATCTTGATTCTTCCATAGTATGTATTTGACTGCAATTTCTTGCAATTCGCTGCAATTTCTTGCAAAAAACGTTTTTGTTTTCAATAACAAACGATACGTAGTATCATTGTATGTCAACTATTTTAAACGTAACAAAATATATTTATTATGAGAAAAAACAAATCCACTAAAAAGGGGATGAAGCGGAAACAACTCATCGGAATTGCAAAGCTTGCCAACCTCAGCATCTCCACCCTCACAAAATGGAACGATGGCAGTCTACCCGTAAAGCCAGAAACTGAATTAAAAATTTTCAAAGCTACTGATCGCTTTTACGAAAAGGAGGTCTTGCGATTAAAAGAAGTCCTCCAAAACTTGTCTGACATTGAGCGGCGAATTGCGGTTAGAAAGGAAGGGGTAAAACTCGCAATTCAAGCCATGCAAAAGAACGAGGTGAAAAAGAAAGCGGACTAGATTTTTTCCTTGTCAGGGTCTGGTTTGCATTCAAAGATCATGGGAGGTGTTAATGATGACCTATGTGTGTGCTGTTTTCTATTTTGTTTGTTGTTTGTTGTTTGTTGTTTGTTTTACATTCGGCTCCCGGTGAAAATCGGGAGCACTTTTTTATTTTTAAGGCCATCCCAAAATCATGAATCCTCATACCTATTTATGGGTTACCGAAATTAAAGCAATCTGCCCCAGGACGGAAGAGCTGCTCACCTGGGGCGGTCCACACATCGAAGCGTTAACCAAAGCCGAGGCTCAACAATGGTGCGACGAAAATATGGGGTATCTAAAAGTGATTGGCCGCTTGACCTTGATGGTTCCTACCAAAAAAGATGAGGATGGAAACGATATTCCGGATTGGGATAACGCGGTGGATTTAGATGAGGGACGATGGAACTAATAGATAGATTTGAATTCGATCTGGTATCAAAAAGTACGACTATTAAAGATTTGCGAGTTTATTACAAGTTATTTTAAAAAACAGTGGTACAACTTGTAAACTTTTATTACATTCGACCTTTCTAAGAATTTCCTTTTCTTTTCTTTTAAATAAAAAAACCAAAAACTATGACAAAATCAGTATTATCTACCATCTGCTTTACGCTCCATATTACCATTTAAATTTTTCTGATCTCTAAGCTTGTCTATGGTGATTGGAAGTTTGATTCAATAGATGATATTAACTACCTCTATATTCTCGATTTTAATTTAATTACCTGGCTTACGGCAGCAGTTTTTTTTAACATACTGGGATATGCGTTAAAGGGAAATAAAAAATGATTATAGTCGACTCCTTTTTTTTATTGCCTTTTTTAAGAATAAAATTGGAGCAACGCAATAGATATTAATGAGGGAAAACAGAATTAAGAATCGTAGCACTTTGGTACGATTCTCAATTATTTAGAAAGCTATTTTTAATTTTGATGAGGGCTAGATTTTTTCGATACTTGAGTGCCTTTGGGTGTATTTCAGTTTCCGTTGGATGAGAAAATTTGGATTTCGCAGTGAACCTTGAAGAGGTAAAATGGAATCCAGATATTTCAGATGTTTGAGTTTAACCACAATTGATAAAATGAGGATTGTGTTTCCTCGTTGCAAAAAAATCTTCCGGTTTTTGTTATCTTACTATTTTATTCTCAACTGATTTCTTTAAGTTATCCTTACAAAACTTTACTACTTATCATTTAGATTATGTCAATTATCATCAAAAATATGGTCTGCCCTCGCTGTATCGAATCCGTTCGACAGGTTTTTCTGGAACTGGAAATCGAGGTAATCGATATTCAATTAGGAGCTGTTTCTACTATCGAAAAAATAAACGTGGAACAGCGGAAATTACTGCAAGCAAAATTGGTAACGAGAGGTTTTGAATTGCTGGATGGAAGAAATACCAAATTGGTAAATGAAATTAAGTCCATTATTGTAAATGAAATTCACCACCAAAAAGAACGTGCTCCTTTCAATTTTTCTGATTTGCTATCTTCAAAATTAAATTATGATTATGCTTACTTGAGTCGACTATTCTCGACGGTGGAAGGGCGAACCGTCGAGCAGTATATTCTGGCTCAAAAAATTGAGAAGGTCAAGGAGTTTTTACTGTATAATGAGTTGACCATTTCCGAGATCGCCGTTCAAATGCACTACAGCAGTGCTGCTCATCTCTCTGCTCAGTTTAAAAAGACAACTGGCATGTCTCCCTCTGCTTTTAAAAAATTACAAGGTCAAAAAAGGCAATTCTTAGATGATATTTAATTTCTTTGATGTCATAATGTTATAGGCTTTACACAAAATTATATAATACAATTACTGAAAAGTATCTCTATTTTTGTGATCGTAGAAACATAATTATGAAAACTAATTACCAAATAATTTAAAACATTAAGCGCTTTATTACGTATATTTGTCAATAAGTGATATTAATAGTACATGAAACCAATTAGTAATACCTATCGATTTTTTGCCTTATTTATGGCACTAGTGATGTTTACCTCTTCGGTAAATCTGGCTGTCGATATGCATTTCTGTCAGGGTAAATTAAAAACGGTAAGTTTAATCGGCAAGGCTAAAACTTGTCATGAGATAGCAACATCAACAACCGTAAAGCAATGCCCGAATCATCAACTGATGACTACGGAAAAAGAAGGGTGTTCTATTGATCAGAAAAAATGCTGCCACAACAAAACAGTCCTTTTGGATGCTGATCAAAATCAAGATATCCAAGCAGTTGACGTTGTTGTTAGCCAACAATTACAGCAATTTGTAGCAGTCTGTGTCGTTGTATTATTTACCCATAACCTTAACATTGAAAGTGACAATGTCGCTTTTGCGGACTACCAACCTCCATTCATTCCAAGGGATATCCCTGTTCTCATCCAATCTTTCCTTTTATAGCATAAGCTTTTCTTTTTGTTAAAACCTCAATGCCCGTCATTGGTGGCTTTAATACCTATTTGAACTTCCTGTAAAGCACTCCGCTTTCAGCGCAAGCATTAGACTCTGGTCTGTTCATTTAAAGGAAAGCATATTTTATGTTAAATAAATTTATTCGATTTTTTCTCGAAAATAAGCTCGTTGCTTATTTACTAGTATTGCTATTTGTCGGCTGGGGATTGGTGAGTGCACCTTTTGATTTCGGTATTAAGAATCTTCCCCGTAATCCCGTAGCGGTAGATGCGATTCCCGATATTGGTGAAAACCAACAAATCGTATTTACCAAATGGATGGGCCGGTCACCACAGGATATTGAGGACCAGATTTCCTATCCGATGACCACCGCTTTACTGGGTATTCCGGGCGTAAAAAGTATTCGTAGTAATTCCATGTTTGGGTTCTCTACCATCTTTATCATTTTTAATGATGATATCGAATTCTACTGGAGTCGCAGCCGAATTTTAGAAAAATTAAATTCGCTACCAGCCAATACCTTACCCGAAGGAGTGCAACCCACGCTCGGTCCGGATGCGACCGCATTAGGGCAAATCTATTGGTACACTCTGGAAGGACAAGACAAGGAAGGGAATTCAACCGGCGGTTGGGATCTACACGAGCTCCGGACCATTCAGGACTTTTATGTCCGCTACGGTTTATCCGCGGCAGAAGGGGTGGCAGAAGTGGCTTCGATTGGCGGTTTCGTCAAGGAATATCAAGTAGACGTTGATCCTGATGCCATGAAGGCGAATAACATCTCCCTGGAACAGGTAATGAAAGCGATCAAAGGAAGTAATATTGACATCGGTGCACAGACAATAGAGATTAATTTAGCAGAATATTTTGTTCGGGGTTTAGGCTACGTAAAGAATATTGAAGACATCGAAAAAAGTGTCGTCACCGTTAATAATAATGTGCCCATCAGAATTGGTGATGTAGCAAAAGTTAATATTGCGCCAGCTACCCGCAGAGGGGTTCTGGATAAGTCGGGAGCGGAAGCTGTTGGTGGAGTAGTCATCGCTCGGTATGGTGCAAATCCACTGGAAGTCATCCAGAATGTAAAAGCAAAAATTGCCGAAATAGAACCTGGTCTCGCCACAAAAACATTGAGAGACGGAACGGTCTCACAAGTTAAAATCGTTCCATTTTACGATCGAACTCAATTAATCAACGAAACGATTGGAACACTCGAAGAAGCACTTACCCTTGAAATACTAATTACGATTATCGTCGTTATCCTGATGTTGCTTAATCTGAAATCATCCTTATTGGTTTCTAGTACTTTGCCAGTTGCGGTATTGATGTGCTTTATTGCCATGAAATATTTTGGAGTAGATGCCAATATCGTTGCTCTTTCTGGAATCGCGATTGCGATTGGGACGATGGTTGATATGGGAATTGTACTGACGGAAAGTATTGTCAAAAGAATTGAAGAGGCGCCACCGGAGGAAGATTTGTTGGAAACGATTTATGAAGCAACAATCGAAGTAGCCTCGGCGGTGATTACCGCGGTGGCGACGACGGTCATTTCTTTTATTCCTGTTTTTACCATGGAAGCCTCAGAAGGGAAATTATTTAAACCGCTAGCTTATACTAAAACGTTTGCTCTAGTGGCTTCCATCATTGTGGCTATTACGATTATTCCTCCATTGGCACACACAATTTTTTCTTTTAAATCACAAAAGAAAATCTTCTCTTACTTGGGAAATGGACTGGCATTAATTGGAGGGATTTTCATTGCTTACTTTTATCACCAATACCTCGGAAGTGTTTTATCACTTGTAGGTTTGGCAGGAATCCTTCACGAAGTAGTTCAACAATTTAGTTCCGAAAGAAATGCAAATATACTTTCTGCCTTTACCAATATTCTTTACGCATTAGTAGTGGCGTGGTTATTAGCGACCGTATGGATGCCACTGGGCGTGAATAAAAGTAACCTGTCTAATTTCTTTTTTATCGTGATCCTGGCAGGTAGTCTGATTGGGTTTTTCTATATCATTATTTATTTCTATGAAAGTATTCTTAGATTTTTACTTCGATTTAAAATGCTGTTTTTATTAGTAGTTGGCTTTATCATCTATCAGGGAGTATTGGTTTTTCAAAAAACAGGAGAAGAGTTTATGCCTTCTCTGGATGAAGGTTCCTTTTTACTGATGCCGACCTCAATGCCGCATTCGGGGATGCAGGAAAATATTAAGAATCTACGATTGCTAGATATGGCCGTAACCGCCATTCCAGAAGTAGAAACAGTGGTTGGAAAAGCAGGTCGAGTCAATAGCGCACTTGATCCCGCTCCCATGTCGATGTACGAAAATATTATTCTTTACCAGTCAGAATATCGGACGGATAAAAATGGTCATCGCATTCGTTTTAGATTTAACGATGGAGAATACGAAACAGACGAATTCGGCGAATTGATTCCAGATGAGAGCGGAAGATATTACAGACAATGGAGAGATGAAATTAAGAATCCGGATGACATTTGGAATGAGATTGTTAAAAGCACCAGGATTCCAGGGGTAACCTCCGCACCAAAATTACAGCCCATCGAAACGCGTTTGGTGATGCTGCAAACGGGGATGCGAGCGCCAATGGGCATAAAGGTCCGAGGAGGAGATTTACCGACGATTGAAGCTTTTGGTTTGAAACTGGAAAATTATCTAAAAGACGTAGAAGGGGTAAAAGATGCGGCCGTTTTTGCGGATCGAATTGTTGGGAAACCTTACTTGCTTTTAGACATTGACAGAGACATTATTAGTCGGCATGGATTGACGATTGAAAAAGTACAACAATATATTCAAGCAGCGGTTGGTGGAATGCATATGACTTCAACGGTAGAAGGGAGAGAGCGATATTCTATCCGAATTCGCTATCCAAGGGAGCTGCGAAATGATCCTGCTGCTTTAAAAAGAATTTATGTTCCTACGGCCAATGGACAACAAATTCCTTTGGGTGATTTAGTGAAAATTCGTTATGAACAAGGAGCACAATCTATCAAAAGTGAAGATGGATTTCTAATTGGATATGTTTTATTTGATCGGGAAAAAGGCTATTCTGAAGTGGAGGTGGTCAATAATGCGCAGAACTATTTACAGAAAATAATAGATAATGGAACACTGGATGTGCCGGCGGGAGTAAGCTACCGGTTTGCTGGAAATTACGAACAGCAAGTTCGCGCCAGCAAACGATTGAGTATAGTGGTACCGATTGCACTGGCGATCATTTTTCTTATTCTTTATTTTCAGTTTAGTTCCGTTACTATTTCAGCCATGGTATTTACAGGAGTGTTTATTGCCTTTTCTGGAGGCTTTATCATGATCGGCCTTTATGATACCAGCTGGTTTTTAAATTTCGATTTTTTTGGTACGAATATGCGAGACCTTTTCCAGATTCGTACCATTAATTTGAGTGTCGCTGTCTGGGTTGGATTTCTCGCCTTATTTGGAATTGCCACGGATGATGGCGTACTCGTTGCGACTTTCCTTCAGGATAGTTTTAAAAAGAATAAACCTACTACTATAGCAGGTGTGAGAGATGCAGTGGTTGAAGGTGGGATGCGTAGAGTTCGACCAGCAATGATGACCACGGCCACCACTATTTTGGCGCTGCTACCAGTTCTTACCTCCACCGGAAGGGGAGCAGATATTATGCTGCCAATGGCAATTCCTTCCTTCGGCGGAATGACGCTGCAGATGATTACGATGTTTACTGTACCCGTTTTATTTTCACTTTGGCAGGAGGTTCAATTAGCAATTAACAATTTTTCAATTAACAATTAACAATTAATAATGCAGAATTAGCAATTTATGGTTTTCAACAAAAAAAATAATTAATGATGGAAAAGAAAAATCCGATAGCTGAAAAGAGTTTTTTATTTGCAATTAGAGTAGTAAAACTTTATAAATATTTGGTGGAGGAGAAAAAGGAGTATACACTTTCTAAACAAATTTTACGGGCAGGCACGTCCGTGGGAGCCAATATTGAGGAAGCGCTTGGCGGATATACCAAGAAGGATTTTCGGGCAAAAATGAGCATTTCATATAAGGAAATTAGAGAGACAAAATATTGGTTGCGATTATTAAAAGAAACCGATTATATCACGACCCAACAATTTGAAAGCTTATATCCTGATGCGGACGAGCTAGGGAAAATGCTTTTCAGAATTATACAAAATTCTAAGCCTTGAAGAAAATGAATCACTCAACCAAAAATTACTCAACATTAATTGTCAAGTGCAAATTGCTAATTGTAAATTGCACATTGCTAATTGCCCATTGTACATTGCTAATTGCCCATTGTTATGCCCAGTCGCTCGATTCCCTAATAACTGAAGCAGTTGAAAATAATTTAGAGCTAAAAGTTTTGGAAAAGGAATATTATGCGGCGCTGGAGCGCGCACCACAAGTGAGTGAGTTGCCAGATCCGGAAGTGGGTATTGGTGTATTTCCACTACCAGTAGAAACAAGAGTTGGTGCACAAATTTTCAGAGTTGGTGCAACGCAAATGTTTCCGTGGAAAGGATTATTAGATAGTAAAAAAGAGTTGGAATTAGCAAAGGCAAAAGCCTTGTTTGAACGAATTGAAGCTAGGGTTTTCGATTTGTCCTACGAAGTGGAGCAAGCTTATTTCCAGTTATATGATGTTGAAAAAAGCCAATCTACCATTATAAGAAATGTAGTTATCCTGGAAGCCTTGCAACAATTGGCTTTGGCAAAAGTAGAAAGTGGAAAAACCACGGCTGCCGATGTGCTCCGGGTACAACTCAAAATTGAAGAACTCAATCAGGAGATTTTGATTTTGGAAAGGACTAAATCCAAACCAATGATCTCCATTAATCAACTACTCAATCGTCCATTGGAAACGCCAATAGTAATCATTGATAGTCTTTCTTTTGCTATTATTCCTTTCGACAAAAATGCCTTAACTGCCAACATCAAGGCGAATCATCCGATGCTTCGCATGTTTGAATTACAACAGAGTATTTCTCAACAAGCCATTACATTAAATGGACTGAACGGCAAACCTTCCTTCGGCGTAGGCCTGGATTATATTATGGTTAATAAAAGAAATGATGCGGATCCAGTCCGGAATGGCAGGGATATTATTCAATTAAGAGGGACCGTAAAAATTCCGCTATTCAAAAAAAAGTACGAAGCTAAAGAGAAAGAAGAACAATTAAAAATCGCAGCCCTGACAGATAAAAAAGCGGATGTTTTAAGCCGCTTTATGGCAATTATTGAGCGGGCTTATGTCGATTATGAAACGGCACAACTGAAAATAAATTTATACCAAAAGCAAAAAGAAATCACACAAGCAGCCATTAATATTTTGGAAACGAACTATAGTGTAAAGGGAAATAATTTTGACGAATTATTGCGATTGGAAATAGCGTTAACTGATTATGATTTAAAAATACTGAAAGCCATTGTTCAAAGCCATTTAGCAAAAAGTAGTATTGAGCGATTTATTAAAAAGTAAATAATTATGACATCTAATACAAAAATAATCATCACTGCAGTCGTAGCGGTTGCTGTCGGTCTAGGAATAGGGTATTTAATTTTTGGAAACAAAACCAGTACTGTCGTTTCCGCTGAAAATCATCAGCATGGAGGTGAGGTAAAATCCACTTCTGTAGAAGATCAAATTTGGACTTGCTCGATGCATCCCCAAATTAAGCAAAATGAACCTGGGGATTGTCCACTGTGCGGAATGGATCTGATTCCATTGGAAGCCAATTCATCCAGTGATCCATTGGTACTGGAGATGACTAACGAAGCGGTTAAATTGGCTAACATCCAAACCACCATAATAGGGGAAGAGGTAGCACATACCGGGAAAACGATTCCGTTAGCTGGGAAAGTTCAGGCGGACGAACGATTAGCTTCCAGTCAGGTCGCCCACGTCCCTGGTCGGATTGAAAAGCTGTATGTTTCCTTCACCGGGGAGCCGGTCAACAAAGGTCAACAAATAGCCACCATTTATTCTCCTGACTTGATTACGGCACAAAGAGAGTTGTTAGAAGCAGTAAAACTATTTGACCTCAATCCAGGACTATTAGAAGCTGCTCGTAATAAGCTGAGATACTGGAAAATCGGAGATGCTACCATAGAAGCGATAGAACAAAATGGAACAATCCAGGAGACCTTTACAGTCTTCGCGGATGAGTCAGGAAATGTAACCAATAGAAGAGTAGCAGTTGGAGATTATATCAAACAAGGTGAACCCCTTTTTGATCTGATGAACCTGCAAAAGGTGTGGGTGCTTTTTGATGCTTACGAAGAAAATTTGGGATCGATAAAAGTGGGAAATACTATTGAATTTACAACTCCTTCCGTTCCCAATAAGACTTTTAAAACAAAGGTGACCTTTATAGATCCGATGATTAACCCAAATACCAGAGTTACTTCTATACGAACTGAAATCAATAACCAGGGTGGATTACTAAAACCAGAAATGTTTGTGCAAGGAATATTACAGGAAAGGGCTTCTCATAAAAGCCAGTTGAGTATTCCAAAATCAGCAGTGCTTTGGACGGGTATTCGGTCAGTGGTTTATGTCAAAGTTCCGGATATGACCATTCCTTCATTTAAATTCAAAGAGATAGAACTAGGCGAGTCATTGGGAAATAGCTACCAGGTTTTAAGTGGCTTGGAGTCAGGGGAAGAGGTAGTTACTTATGGAAGTTTTACCATTGATGCAGCTGCACAACTCAATAATCAAGCGAGTATGATGAATAGAGATGTGATGGAAAAAGGCTCAGACCATACCAAGCACCTACCGGATTATACGGCATCTACTTCAATAGAATTTAAGCAGCAATTAACCATGGTTTCGGACGCCTATCTTCTATTAAAAGATGCTTTGGTAGCATCAGATAGTGAATTAACTGTATCAACTGCTCAACAAGTTTTGGGAGCATTGTCAAAAGTAGATATGTCTTTGTTGAAAGGAGATGCTCATCTTTATTGGATGGAACAACTCACAGCCCTCCAAGCGCATAGTAAAAAAATAACGGAGTTGACCGATGTGGAAGCGCAACGAAAGCAATTTAATTTTTTCTCACAAGCGCTCATCAACGCTATAAAAGTGTTCGGCGTTGGGGAAGATACACTCTATGTGCAACATTGCCCAATGGCAGATAATAACGAAGGGGCGGATTGGATCAGTGATGAAAAGGCTATTCGAAATCCTTATTTCGGTGATAAGATGATGACTTGCGGCCTTGTTACAGCAATCATTGACAAAGGTTTTAAAAATTCTGCAATGAAGAAAGTTTCTAACGCTCGACCTCAAGGGCATAATCATTAATCACAAGCAACATGACAAAGATAGCAGCGATAGCAGCTATAAAAAATTGCTGTAAGGTAGATGGAAAGCAATCATTGACTCTTAAAATAGACTTTTGACGGTGGGATATTTCCGCTGTTTATTTTTTAACTTAAATTCAAAATCATGAAAAATTTAAAATTCGTTTTTTTATTCACCACTTTTTTATTTACAACTGCATTTTTGACTTCCTGTGGCAGTAGCGCTACCAATACAGAACAACAAGGTAAGGAGTATACTTCTGCCTACGTTTGTCCCATGCACTGTGCAGATAGTGGAAGCGAGACAGCTGGAAAGTGCCCGGTTTGTGGAATGGATTATGTGAAAAATGAAAATCATAAAACTGACGGACACGATCATTAGATTTAATCTGATATAAAATGCCAGGGGAATGGGAAACCAGGCCCTTGGTATTTCTTTTGTCAGTAAAGGATGTCTCCTAGCGAAATAAAACAGGGATAAAAGTAATCTTCGTAAATTTTCTGAGGATGTCAAAACTTTACAATATTTACACAAAATTATGTATCCTGATAATTCGATAAGACCTCTATTTTTGTTAAAGTAATTAATTTAGTCGATTTCACTTCTATCAAATCAATACCATGAAACATACTTATCAAATTAAAGGCATGACCTGCAATGGTTGTAAAAATAGTGTTGAAGATATTTTGGAAAGTACTACAGAAATTAGAAAAGCGGTTGCTGATCTAGAGAATAATGTAGTCGAAATAGAAATGACCGCTCACCTTTCCGTAGAGCAATTGCAAGAAATTTTACTAAAAGGAGGTTTGCATTATACTATCTCAATGCCTGGAGATACGCACACTCATCAAGATTCCTCACCACAAAAAATAGAAAATGGAAATGGTGTTTTCTATTGTCCAATGCATTGTGAAGGAGAAAAGACTTATGACGAACCGGGTGATTGTCCCGTTTGCGGAATGGATCTGGTGGAGCAACCTAAGCTCATTCATACTACGCAGTACACTTGCCCGATGCATCCGGAGATTATAAAAGATGAAATGGGAAATTGTCCGATCTGTGGAATGGATCTGGTGCCGATGGAACCTACCGGTAATGAGGAAGATAAAACGTATCAGAAGTTGTTGCGGAAAATGAAAATAGCCACTTTTTTTACCCTGCCTATTTTTATTATTGCCATGGGTGAAATGATTCCTGGTAATCCACTTGTAGATGTTTTTCCACAATATACCTGGAACTGGATTCAGTTTGGTTTATCTATTCCCGTTGTTTTTTATGCCTGTTGGATGTTCTTCGAACGAGCCTATAAATCTATTGTAACCTGGAATTTAAACATGTTTACCCTTATCGGAATTGGCGCCGGAGTAGCCTGGATATTTAGTGTGATTGCTTTGCTTTTTCCAGATATTTTTCCCAGTCAATTCAAAACAGAAAGTGGAACCGTTTTCGTTTACTTCGAAGCGGTTACCGTTATTCTGACGTTGGTATTATTGGGACAATTATTAGAAGCCAGAGCACATAGTCAAACGAGCGGTGCGATAAAAGAGCTGCTTAAGCTAGCACCAACAGAAGCAATTTTGGTGAGCGCTGAAGGCGATACAGTGATCTCGATTAACGATATTAAAAAAGGTGATTTGTTGCGAGTAAAACCAGGAGGTAAAATTCCGGTAGACGGAAAAGTAACAGAGGGACAAAGTAATGTCGACGAAAGTATGATTACGGGAGAACCTATTCCGGTAGATAAGAACGTAGACGATGGAGTTAGCTCTGGGACCATCAATGGCACCAAATCATTTGTCATCCGAGCCGAAAAAGTGGGCGCGGAGACTTTGCTTTCGCAAATCATTCATATGGTCAATAATGCGAGCCGATCGAGAGCACCCATTCAAAAATTAGCCGATAAAATATCGAAGTACTTTGTACCAATTGTATTGTCAATTTCGGTGATCACCTTTTTTGTATGGATATATTTTGGACCAGAACCAGCGATGGTTTTTGGTTTTGTCAATGCCATTGCTGTTTTGATTATCGCTTGTCCGTGTGCGTTAGGATTGGCCACTCCGATGTCCGTGATGGTTGGCGTAGGCAAAGGAGCTCAGAATGGCGTCTTAATAAAAAATGCCGAAGCTCTAGAAAATTTGAACAAAGTAGATATTTTAATCACTGATAAAACGGGCACGATAACCGAAGGGAAACCTTCCGTAGAAAAAGTGGTGAATGCTGCTGGTGAAAATGATACGCAACTATTAACCTACATCGCCTCCCTTAACCAATATAGTGAACATCCATTAGCAGAAGCAACGGTTCATTTTGCGAAAGTAAAAAATATCAATTTACAATCAGCTAATGATTTTGAGGCAGTGATGGGTAAAGGCGTAACCGGTACGGTAGATGGTAAAAAAATAGCATTAGGAAATACAAAGTTAATGGAGCAAGTGAAATCTATTTTATCCAGCGAATTAGACCAAGCTGTAATTAAGGAGCAAAATCTAGGGAAAACAGTTTCCTACATCTCCGTAGATGGAAAGGTAGTTGGCTACGTTACAATCACAGATGCCATTAAGGAAACCAGTAAAGAAGCCATCCGACTACTCCAAAAAAGAGGGATAGATGTAATCATGTTAACGGGGGATAACGGGCGGACCGCAAAGACAGTGGCTGAAGAATTAAACCTTGCAAGTTTTCAAGCAGAGTGTTTGCCCGAGGATAAATTAAATGTGATTAAAAAATTACAAGCCGAAGGCAAGGTGGTGGCCATGGCCGGTGATGGCATTAACGATGCTCCCGCATTAGCTCAGGCAGATATTGGAATTGCGATGGGAACCGGAACCGATGTAGCGATTGAAAGTAGCGAAGTAACCTTGGTTAAAGGTGATTTGATGGGCATCGTAAAAGCCATAAATTTAGGTACGGCAGTGATGAGAAATATTAAGGAGAATCTATTTTTCGCCTTTATTTACAACGCGCTAGGTGTTCCGATTGCGGCAGGTGTTTTGTACCCGTTTTTTGGAATTTTGTTATCTCCCATGATTGCCGCAGCTGCAATGAGCTTTAGTTCTGTATCGGTGATTGCGAATTCATTACGGTTGCGAGGAGCTGATTTGGGTTTGGAAAAATAATTTTCCTTTGAAAAAGAATATTTGTAGATTTATATACAATTACAGTTAATTTATTTTTGTACATTTATTGATATCTTATTCATTACATGAAAGTAACCAACTTTACATATCGAATGATTGCCCTTTCAATGGCTTTTCTGATATTTTTTACATCAGCAGGGATTACTTTAGATTTGCACTACTGTCAAGGGAAAATCAAAACTTTTAGATTCTTTGGAAAGGCTAAGAATTGCTTCGAGGTTGGAAAAGGGATGAAAGATTGCCCGTCTCATGTAAAAATGCAATCTTCTAAGAAAACAAGAGGCAGCATGGTGAGCAAAAAAGGGTGTTGTAGTAATAAAACCCTTCATTTCCAATCTGATCAGGATCAACAAAATCAAGTTGAAACTGCGCTTGTTCTTAGTCAACAAAAGAAATATTTCGTTCTAAATTTTACAGGAGTTTTTCTGGATGTTTCCGTTTTAGAAAAAGAGGAACCTTCCTACGCGTATTGCAGACCTCCATTAATTCCAAGGGATATCTATGCCCTGCTGGAAACCTATCTTATTTAAGCACTTCTTTCTTTTCCTGAAATCTAATTGTTCAATTATATTGGACATAGTGATAATTCTATAGCCATCTATCAGCTTTTAGATTATTTTATGTTGTCTGGAGAATTACGATTATCAGTTAAAACGGTCTTCTAATTAAAATAAACTCGACCTTATTAAAATAATTTAAATCATGAAATATATTAAAATTATCTTTCTCTTGGCAACACTTTTGGTAACTTCATTTGCCATTTCATCTTGTGGCAGTAGCTCAACGAATACGGAAAAGCAGGGTAAAGAATATACCGCTGCTTATATCTGTCCAATGCACTGCGAAGGTAGTGGAAGCGAAACCGCAGGTACTTGTCCTGTTTGTGGAATGGATTACGAAGCAAACAAAGATCATAAGGCAGACAGTCACACGCATTAATTTTAAATTACAATTACACCATAAAATTTTATCATGAAGAATTTATTACTAACTACGATCTTGTTTTTAATGTTTAGTATGAGCGGATTTGCTCAAAACAACATTCAGTTTAACATCAACCACAAATTAGGAGTTGAGGATTTTGCGCTGGAAACAGCCGCACAAAACAACCTTGGACATGATTTTGAGGTGACTCGGTTACAATACTATGTGTCCAGAATTATGATTACTCATGATGGTGGAATAGAAACCGTCATGGAGGATATATACGTTTTAGTGGATGCTTCCGAACTTACTCAAGTTGACTTAGGTGACCACAATATTAACACGATTGAAAAGGTAATCTTTCGAGTAGGCGTTGGTTCTCATAAAAATCATAATGATCCTGCTAGCTACCCAAGTACACATGCTTTGGCTCCTAAAAACCCTTCTATGCACTGGGGATGGACTTCAGGATATCGATTTGTTGCTTTCGAAGGAAAGGGAGGAGCTGCCTTTAACCAAACAATAGAATTACACGGATTAGGGGATGATAATTATTTTATTACGGAACTCCCCTTGATGGCTACCGCCAATAATAATCAGATTGTCCTTAATATTGAGGCCGATTATACTCGAGCATTGGAAGATATCAGTGTAAGTGGGGGTCTTTTTGTTCATGGAGATGATGATGAAGCGAAGCAATGTCTGGAAAACTTTAGAGACTACGTATTTACGGGAATAAGTGAAACCACTGCTACGGTTGACTTTAGTGAAGTAACGAAGTTTGATGTCTTCCCTAATCCAACTATAAACGGAAAGGCCACCATTCGTTTGGAGACTAGCCAAAATCTAGGGTATAACGTGTCTGTTACCGACGTTCTTGGAAAAGAGGTTTTATTTTTTGATGCAGTCAATAGTAATTCAACGATGGACATTGAATTAAAAGAAGCGGGTCTCTACTTCGTTAATTTGATTAAAAACGGACAACCCGTGATTACTCAAAAACTATTTTCTAAATAATAAATTATGAAGTGGTGCTATTTCATTTTGATGATTCTATTAATTATCTCTTGTCGTAAAGACGAAGAAGTAGTACCACTTTATATCCCTACATTGATGGAAATTCCGAAAGGTTTTCCTGAAGTAACTGCTCCGGAAGGAAATGACTTTACTAAGGAACGGTGGGATTTAGGAAAGCGTTTATTTTTTGATGCTGCTCTTTCTTTAGATAGTTCGATTAGTTGTGCTTCTTGTCATAAAACTGCTTTAGCATTTAGTGACGATGTTGATTTTAGTTTGGGTGTAGGGGGGCAGATCGGCACCCGTAATTCTCCTTCCTTGGTCAATGTTGCTTATCATCCTTATTTTACCCGCGAAGGTGGCGTTCCAACTTTAGAGATGCAAGTGGCCATACCTATTCAGGAACACAATGAGTTTAATTTTAATATTGTACTTATTGCTGAGAGGTTGAAAAAAGATTCCTCCTATCTCGAAATGGCGCAAGCAGCTTATGGACGGGAGGTTGATGCTTTCGTTATTACACGTGCCATCTCTTGTTTTGAAAGAAGCCTGTTAAGTGGTTATAGTCCTTACGACCAATACCAAAATTATGATAAAAAAACAGCGCTTTCAACTGCTGCCCTAAGGGGGATGGATCTTTTTTTTAGTGCGCAAACCAATTGTTCCAGCTGTCATAGTGATTTCAATTTCACCAACTATGCATTTGAAAATAACGGACTCTACGAAACCTATGCCGATCAAGGAAGATTGAGATTAACAGGCGAAGCATCTGATAGCGCCTTATTCAAAGTACCTAGTTTAAGAAATATTGAACTGACGGCTCCTTATATGCACGATGGATCAATATCAACTTTAGAAGCGGTCATCGAACATTATCAAATGGGCGGTAAAAATCATCCACAGAAAAATGAGCTTATTAAACCGTTGCTTTTAACGGATGCGGAAAAAGATGATTTACTCCAATTTTTGAAATCATTAACCGATGAAACGTTCATTAATAATCCATTATTTACAAAATAATTATCAAAATCATGTCTAAAATAAAATACGTTATTGTTCTTTTTATCAGTCTACTTTTTGTAGTTGCTTGCGACAAAGACGAGGAGCCGCAACCTGAGCCAAAGGATCCTATTCTGATTGATGAGACCCCTTTCGTTTTAGAATATGGTGCTTTACCGACCCCTGACTTACCGGCAGATAATCAACTTACTGTTCAAGGGGTACAATTAGGAAGAATGTTGTTTTATGAATCCATGCTTTCAAAAGATGGTACTCAAGCTTGCGCTGGCTGTCACCGTCAAGAAGATGGATTTTCAGATTTTAATCGTTTTTCCCTTGGCGTGGAATTGTTGCCCGGAAATCGTCAGGCCATGCCTATTTTTAATATGGCTTGGCATAGCAATGATTTCTTTTGGGATGGTCGAGAAAACTTGCTTCGAGATCAAGCGCTAAAACCGATTCAAGATCCTTTAGAGATGAATGAAACACTAGATAATGTGATCGCTAAATTGAGTGACAGTGAAATGTATCAAGACCAATTTTCCAGAACATTTGGTTCTGCAGAAGTGACCTCAGAAAAAATGGCATTGGCCATGGAGCAGTTCATGTTAAGCATCGTTTCCTTTAATTCAAAATATGATAAATTCTTGGCCGGTGAGACAGAACTATCTGAAAGCGAAGAACGAGGTCGTCTACTTTTTGAAGCAGAATACAATCCATTTTTTCCTGATTTTTCTGGAGCAGATTGCGCCCATTGTCATGGAGGATCAAACTTTGAAAATGATCAGTACATGAATAATGGATTAGACACGGATGATACTATGACCGATATTGGACGAGAAGCAGTTACGCAAGATGTAAATGATAAAGGAAAATTCAAAGTACCTTCTTTAAGAAATATTGCCGTGACAGCACCTTATATGCATGATGGAAGATTCCAAACTTTAGAAGAAGTTATTGATCATTATAACGAAGGTATTCAGGAATCATCCACTGCAGATCCTACAGTTTTGAATACCAAGGATACCGGATTGTTTCTTACCGCGCAAGATAAAGAAGACTTAATTAACTTCTTAAAAACATTGACTGATAGTACTTTTTTGAATGAAGCGACTTACATGACTCCATTTTAAAAATTCTCCTTTTTAAGACAGGTCTTAAAGAAGCCTCTGTTAATAACAGGGGCTTCTCTATCTAGCAAATGTCTGCTTATCTTTTGTAATTCTCAAAATAATAGGTAACCAAATAAAGGAGTCAGAATTCACTATTTCTGTTAACGAAAGAGGAGAGACCCAAAATCCTGCAACCGCCGAGAGTCCCCAAACAAATATGATTTATGCAACTTTCAATCCCGCTGAAAATTTCAAGATACCTTCTTCTTCCGCCACCTTCCCCAAAATAAACCCATACATTTTCCTCCCAATTTCCAATTCCCGTTTCGTATACCGCTTCCGAAAAACCCCATAAGGCGCCCGCTTCTGAATCCCATAAATAACAACCGTTTCCGCTCCCGTTCCATCCAGATAAAACGCCGCCTGTCGTCCGTACTCATACTTTATACAATCCGCTAGGAACGCCGCCTTGTTACTAGCTCCAGTAGACTTCAAATCAATTACGTGCAATCCCCTCGAATCCTCGTAAGCGATATCAACCTTCGCTTTACATGGTAAGTTAGTTTTAACATCCGTCCAGGTAAAAACCTTTTCGATTTTTGTAGTCTCGTTTCCCAAAACCCTTTTCAAAAGCCGATTCCGGAACGCCGATTTTTTTGCTGCCTGCAGATGTCTCCGCGGAGCAGGAGTCAAAAAAACATAATCCTCTGCTTCGGCTAATTCCGGTTCCAAAATCAATTGATGCAAAATACTCCCCATCGAAAAAGCTTTTAATGGACTCGGCCGCTGGATTCCCCGTCCGACGGAGTCATCCGGGCGGGCAATCAGCTGATTTTTGATTTGAGACAACCGGCTGTTGGAATAGGCCTCGATCGCTCGGTAAGGTTTGTCCGCTCCGGTGTGCGTGGTTATGCCGTTTAGGCTTAACCAGTTTCCGATGACCGTTTCGTTGGGCGGTCGGTTGGCTGCGGCAAATTTTTCGTGGATGATTTTGAGCAGTTGTTGGTGTTCGTGTTGGATCATGGTTTTGGTTTTTAGCCGCTGGCCTATTGATGCTAGCCGCTTGCTTTTTTTGGATGCGTTCGAAGACGCAGGAAAAGGATGCAAGGAGCTAGCAGCAAGTGGCCAGCGGCGGTGTGAAAAAATGGTGACTCCGTTATCAGAAAACAGAGCCACCTTAGTTATGAATAGAAAAAGAAATTAAGCCACTTTATCCAGTTGCTTGACCGGTTCCACTTCTTCAATTTCTGCGGCTTCCTCAACTGCAGCCGCTTCCAGCTTCTCCGCCTCCACAATACACAAAGGATAGTTTTCCCAAACAACCATCGTGTTAGTCGGCTGAATCGTATCTTCCCGATACAACTCAAAACCTTCTGTATTCGTCTTGGCCAATTTCAAGTAATCCGCATCCGCCGCCTCGTGTTCAAATTCTGCGATATAATATTTTTCGCCTTTGGCCGTCTGCCGTTCCTGCGGAGTAATCGTAATTTTGATCTCCGTAATTTTCAAATCTTCGTAAAACAATTTCTGCGACATATTGAA
>ENA-ORXR01002101-ORXR01002101.1-marine-metagenome-genome-assembly--contig:-NODE-2101-length-19568-cov-236.337746_pt1 | contig 19568 bp, 5 predicted proteins | sample MGYA00237866_ERZ511479 | MGnify/ENA metagenome assembly ERZ511479 | reverse complement strand
GGGTGCGGCGGGTGCGGCGTCGGCGGATACGAGAGCTGCTGCGCCGCGTTTCCAGACGGTGAGGCAGGAGCCGAGAACCATCCAGCCGAGTAGGGCATGGCTCCAAAGGCCGGGTTCCAGACCGACGGCAAGTAAGGTACCCAGGAGGCTAAGCATGAAGGCGCGGTCGCTCTTTCCCATCGGGCCTTCGTAGCGTCGTTCTTTTCCGACTGCGATGCCAAGCACTCCCACGAACTCGACCATCCCGGCGAGAAGCACGGTTGCTACAATCAATGAGGTAGGGATGCCAGCGATCGCAATGAAGGGAAGGATCAAGGCGATGTCCGAGACCACGTCGCCCAGTTCGTTGAGCAAGAAGCCGAGATCCGATTTCATATTATGCTCGCGGGCCAACATGCCATCGATTGCGTTGAGGCCCATGCGGATGAAGAGAACGATCGGTAACAGGGCGAAGGTCCAGGGCACGGCGGCCGCTGTCCTCCATAGAAGCAGGCCCGTGCCCAATGAAAGCGCGGTCGCGGCGAGGGTGACTTGGTTGGCGGTGACCCCGCGATTGGCGAGCCATCTACAGCAGGGGCGAATCAGGTTTTGAAAGGCAGGTTTGAGTTGGTATATCGTGGCCACGAGCGGCTCCTTGGTTGGTTTTATCACCTGCTATTGCAGGAGGCGTGCCAAGTTGCTCGGGAGTCGGTATTCGGTCGTAGAGGGGGTGGAAATCAGGGGGGGCTGGCGTTTTCCCGATGCGCGTGTACAATTTATGTAGGCCAGACCTTCATTTTTGGCAGGAGCTTTAGATTGAGGGGCAATGCGATCAATGTGGGACTAAAGTGGGGCTGAAGTGGGAAAAGGGTCGCAGAGGCGTCTCGCCTCTGATGTCTACTCAACTATTCTCACGAATCGTCCAAACCTCCTGGTCTCAAACTTAGAAACCCTCGCTCGCCAGCCTAAGCCCGACAGGCACCTAGGCGCTTGTGGCGAGCACCTCATCTGGTCTATGATCCGGTATGAGCAAGCCCTACAATAAACTAACCCCCGAAGAGGAGTATGTACTCCTTCGCAAGGGAACCGAACCATCCTTCTCCGGCGAATACACCGACAGTACCGCCGCCGGCACCTACGTTTGTCGTCAATGCGACGCACCTTTATATCGCTCGGCAGATAAGTTCCATTCCGGTTGCGGGTGGCCGAGTTTTGATGACGAAATCGAGAATGCGGTTCGTCGTGAACGCGATGCCGACGGACGACGGATCGAAATTCTTTGCGCGAATTGCGATGGCCACCTGGGTCATGTTTTCATCGGTGAAAGACTGACAGAAAAAAATACGCGACACTGCGTAAACTCAATTTCGATGCGCTTTATTCCAGCCGACGAGAATTAAAAGCAGGCTTACTCGCTTTGGGTTTCGGCCTGAATCGCAATGCGAGTAATTCGCCTTCGGTTACTTTTTCGTCCGAGTCAGCATCGGCTTTCGCGAAGACGTTGGCTGGGTTCGGCTTGCCTTTTGGGCTCTTTTCTTCGACCGCATTCACGGTGAAGGCAACGCTCTGGGCGATCAGGATACAGGGGTGTCCGCCGAGGTCATGGTCAATTTTCGATGTTCTGGCCCCAACAGCAAGAATACATTCCGAACGCATGAAAATCGTGTCCGAGAATATTTTTCTTTCTTAGGTCTGGATGGGTCATTCTGGTCCTGCTTCCTGCGTACTTCAGATATATGAAGAGTTATTTACCCCTTATCTTTACCTCCTTTCTTGCTGTACTCTTGGCGCAGCCAGGTTTTGGCCAAAAGGCTGCGACCGCATCGGCGATTACATTTAAAATCGCTTCACCCATCGGCAGTCACATGGTGCTGCAGCAAGGCAAGCCAACCTCTGTATGGGGAACCGCCAAACCGGACAGTCAAATTACCGTCGCATTTGCGGGTCAGAACCACAAAGCCAAGGCGGATGCGGATGGCAACTGGAGCGTCACCCTCGATGCCTTGAAGCTGTCCAAGCAAGGGCAGAAAATGACCATCACCTCGACCCACGGTGAGGCGAAAGAAAGTACCACCTTCGAAGATGTTTTAGTTGGCGAAGTCTGGATGTGCTCAGGCCAGTCTAACATGGGCTGGACCTTGAATCGGGCGCATAACGCAGAAGAGGCGATTAAGTCCGCCAAGTACCCGCACATGCGCTTATTCAAAACCAAGATGGGCACCTCGGCTGAGGTAACACATGACGTGGTCGGCAAATGGGAAATGTGCACGCCAGAAACCGCGGCTGGCTTTTCTGCCGTCGGCTACTTTTTCGGTCGCGAGCTGGCAGAAGAGTTAGACGGCACCCCGATTGGCTTGATCAATACCGCGTGGGGCGGCAAGCCTTCAGAAGCTTTTACCAGTCGGGAAAAGTTAGAGACCATCCACGTGATGCAGCCTCTGATCGAAGAGTTTGAGTCAAAGCAAGCCAAGTACGATCCTGCTAAAGCCTCGGCAAATTACGATACGCAAATCGTGGCCTGGGAAAAGAACGTGAAAGAGATGAAGGAGAAGGCGAAGAAAGCGCCGAAAAAGGAAGGCGAACCGCCGGTACGGCTACCTCGCAAGCCAGTTTATCAGGGCGCGCCGAATCTGCAGCCCAATTATCCTGCCTCAATTTATAACGATATTATTGCTCCGTGGACGCACTACGCGGTACAGGGCGCGATCTGGTATCAGGGCGAGTCCAACGCGCGTCGGGCGGTTCAGTATCGCGATATTTTCCCCGCCATGATCGAAGATTGGCGCGACCAATGGTCCGACGACTTGTCGTTTTACTTTGTGCAGTTGGCCAACTTTAAAGAGCCGGTTGAAAAAGCGAATCAGGAAAGTAGCTGGGCTGAATTGCAAGAGGCTCAGGCCATGGCTTTGCGTCTACCGAAGACCGGGATGGCGATTGTTAATGACATTGGTGAGGCGAAGAATATCCATCCTGGTAATAAGGAGGACGTCGGCAAGCGCCTCGCGCGCTGGGCCTTGAAGCATGATTATGGCAAAGCCATCGATCCAGTATCGGGTCCGATGTACAAGAGTCACGCGGTAGAAGGTTCGACGATTCGCGTGCAGTTTGATCATGCGGGCAAGGGGCTCAAAGCGCATGGCGAAAAATCTTTGGGCGGCTTTGAAGTAGCTGGCGAAGACGGGGTCTATGTTTGGGCCGATGCGAAGATTGCTGACGACGGGAAGAGCGTTGTGGCCAGCAGTAAGCAGGTCGCGAAACCTGTTTCCGTGCGCTACGCCTGGGCCGCTAATCCCACCAAAGCCAACTTGGTCAACTCAGCTGATTTGCCTGCCTCGTTATTCCGCACCGACGATCATCCTCGGGTCACTCAGGGTTCGTTTACCCTTGCCGCGAGTGCCAAGGTATTTGATCCACGCAATGTGCGCCGTAAAAATGCCGAGCTCGATAAGCTAGGGTGGACCGTTTTGTTTGATGGGTTTAACACCGATAGTTGGAAGAATCCCTACGACTTTGGAAATGTAAAAGTGGTTGCAGGTGAGATTCATCTCGAAGCGAGTAAGAAATTTTTCCTCGCGACCAAAGAGACCTTTGGAGATTTTCATTTCAGCGGTGAAGTGAAGTTGCCGGAAGGGCCCGCCAACTCTGGATTTATGTTCCGTTGCCATGTCGAGCCCGGCAAGGTCTACGGCTATCAGGCTGAAGTCGACGGGTCTGACCGTCGCTGGTCCGGTGGGTTGTACGACGAAGGTCGTCGCAAGTGGGTGTGGCCTTCGATGAAGGGAAAGTCGAAGCCAGAATTTTTAGCGCATTCCGAAAAATCCTTGGCGCATTTCGCGACGGATAAGGTGAGAAATGCCCTCAAGCGGAATGACTGGAATCGCTACGAGATCGTCTGCAAAGGCAACTCGATTACGATCAAGGTGAATGGAGTGGTGACCACCAATATCAAAGACGACGTGGATGCTTCCGGGCATATAGCGATTCAGCATCACGGTGAAGAAGGCGCGGTATATAAATTCCGTAACCTGATGGTTCGTGAGCTAAAGTAGGCCGTGAGCAGTGGTTCCGGTAGCGAGCCTGGCTCTCTCGGAAATAAAAGCGTAAGGTGCCAGGCACCCAGGTGCTTGGTTCGTTAAGCCGATCTGTATCAGGCAGGTAAAGGCGCGTAGCGCTGACGCATTGATAGCCATGGTTGACGTACGAAGTGAGGAGGCCATGGACCCAGCGGGCTTTCCTTTAAGCCGCCAAAGCGTATGGCGGGGACACCCATGTAGATGAAAAGCGTATGGTAAACGATTATCAACATCTCTAGTATTCCCGTTTTCAATGGTTTCCATGCAGAGCTGGATTCAAACTAGGCGGGCTCCGTGCTGCGCCTCGTTCCGATTTCACTCCAAAGACAGAGTTCATCCCTCGTTGCCTCTTACGTCTGCACTGAACCCGGCGCTGCGGCCGCTTCGCGGCCTTGCACGCGGGCTACGATATCCCGCCCCTTTGGGGCGGATTCCCACAGTGGGAGCGCTTTCACCTCGACTCCGGTACGATCGACGGCGTCGACGCTGGCCTCGATCTCGATGTGGTCGTGTTCGATGTTGACCTTCACCAGGACTGCAGCGTGGAGAAGTGGGTGGCAGACGGGCCCGCAAAAATTGACCACGTCTAACCGTGAGCACCACCTGGCTGGAACCCTGGACAAACGCGTGGCGATTCAGCCCGATGTCCCCAGATGAGTTCTGTGAAATATCCGAGCAAAGATTGAAATCTTTGGATTCATTTGGTCAATATGTTTGGGATACCGCTTTATTGAGCAGATAGGTTTTATGAAAATGATGAAAACGAATAAGAATTGGTGGGTTGCCCTGACAGCGATGCTGGCAACCGTGTTCGCGTGTGGGCCGCTCCAGGCGCAACTCGTGTTTGAAGGTGAAAAAGGTCCGGGTAAAGGGAAGCACATCGTGCTGATCGCCGGCGATGAAGAATATCGTAGCGAAGAAAGCTGCCCGATGTTGGCCAAAATATTGGCGAAACATCATGGTTTCAAAGCCTCGGTTGTTTTTTCGATCAATCCAGATGGCGGATATGTTGATCCGAATTACCAGCAGAACCTGACGGGCATGGAAGCGGTGAATACAGCGGACCTTGTCATCATTGGCACGCGTTTCCGTCGTCCTGCCGACGAAGAGCTCAAGCCTCTCGCGGATTATCTTAAAGCTGGGAAGCCGATTATGGGATTCCGGACTGCGACGCACGGGTTCACCGGTGAGAGCACCTACGCTGGCATCAAGTGGTCTCAGTTTGGCCAGACGGTTCTCGGCGAAGGCTGGGCGGGTCATTACGGGAAGCATAAAAAAGAAGGCGCTTTAGGGAGATTGAACCCGGCTTTCAAAAGCCATCCGCTCTTGAACGGAGTGAGTGATTTCTTCGGCGAGTCGGATGTCTACGGGGTCAAAGCGGTGACCGACAAGAATGCAAAAATTCTCGCGCATGGAATTGTGACCGAAACCCTTTGGGAGGGTTCCAAAGAGGTTGCGGGCAAAGATCCACAGCCTTGCCTTTGGGTGAAAGACTACCAAGTGCCTGGCGGAAAAAAGGGTGAGGCTATTTGCACTACCTTTGGTTCTTCCTGTGATTTAGACGATGAAAATCTTCGCCGAGTGTTTATCAATGCGGCCTATTATTCTTCAGGCTTGGATGTACCAAAGAGTGCCAAGGTTGACTATGTCGATCCATTCACTCCGAGCGCTTTCTCCTTCAATAAGGGGAGCGACTACTACAAAAATTTGAACTACAAGCCAGAAGACTACGGCTGGGGCAAGTCGCCTCAAACCGGACCGAAAATGGATACCTTGACCCCCGCAGACAAGGCTCCCAAAGCCAAGAAGGCTGCGGCTGCGATAACACCCGGCACGAAAAAAAAAACGTCTGACGACGTAGTGGATGAATCGAAATCGGAAGCGGAAGCCGAGATTGTACCGACGCCGATTGCGATTCAGCAGCGGGATCGCAAGCGTCCTCTGTATATACAACCTAAAGCGCTACGTGGGGCTCCGGTCGCGACCACGCTTCCTCTCAATCCGGTAAAGGGCGAGACCATCGCTTTTATCGGAAACTGCTTGCCTGAGCGCATGCAGCACTTCGGTCACTTCGAAACTCTGCTGCATGGCTCCATGGGCGACAAAAACATAACTTTACGGAACATGGGCTTCCCCGCTCACACCCCTGGTTTTCGCCCTGAAGCGGGCCAGCCGAACCCCTGGGCCTTTCCCGGTGCGGAAAAATTTCGGCCTGAAATCAACGGGCACAATGGAAAAGGCCATTACCCGATGCCCGACGAATGGTTGACCATTCTTGAGGCTGACACGATTGTTGCTTTCTTCGGCTTCAACGAATCCTTTGATGGTGAAGCAGGGGTAGACAACTTTAAGGCCGAGCTGAGCGCCTTTGTCGATCACACCCTTACTCGCGCCTACAATCAAAAGGCCGCGCCGAAGCTTGTCTTGGCCACCCCGATTGCGATGGAGCAGCACAAGGACTACTTCCTTCCCGATGCGGGTGAGCGGAATCGTATCCTCAAGATGTACGCGGATGCGGTGAAGTCAGTCGCTTCGACGAAAAAAGTAGGCTTCATTGATCTCTTTAGCCCAACCCAAAAAGCCTTTGCCACTTCCGGTAACTCGGATCCGTTAACGATCAACGGGATTCACCTTTCTGATGCTGGGTATAAAATGTTGGCGCCAAAATTGATGAAGGCTTTGTTTGGAAGTGAAGGCACGGTTGCGAAAAACGAGAAGCTCTTACGTGATGTGGTCACGGATAAGAATTGGTTTTGGCGCAATGATTATCGGATGTTGAACGGGGTACACGCTTACGGTCAGCGTTGGGCGCCTTACGGAAACTTTAATTATCCGGAAGAGATCGAGAAGATCCGTCAGATGACCGTCTTGCGTGACGAAAATATTTGGAATGTCGCGGCGGGAAAATCGTCGACCCTCGAGGTGGCCGACGAAAAAACTCGCTCCTTGACGCCGGTTGTTTCCAACTACGAGCCCAGCGAAAAGAACGGGACGTTAAACTACCTTCCTGCCGATGATTCGATGGAGAAATTTAAATTGCCCGAAGGCTACAAGGTCAACTTGTTCGCCTCCGAAGCGGATTTCCCGAACCTGCAGAATCCTGCGCAAATGATGTTCGACAACAAGGGCCGCCTGTGGGTCTCAGTTGTCCCGAGCTATCCTCATTACAAGCCGGGCGGAAAGCGCCCCGATGACAAGCTCTTGATTTACGAAGACACCGACGGCGACGGGCGTGCGGACAAAGAGACGGTCTTTGCCGATAAACTTCATATTCCCATTGGATTCGAACTCGCGCCGGAAGGGGTGTATATTTCCGAAGAGCCATACTTGACCTTGCACAAGGACACGGATGGCGATGGAAAGGCCGACACCAAAGATTACCTGCTCGATGGCTTTGACCCGCACGATACGCATCACGCGATCTCGGCTTTTAACACGGACAATGGCGGTGGTATTTTCATGTGCGAAGGACGCTTTCTTCACTCCCAAGTTGAAACGCCCTATGGCCCGCAGCGGATGAACGACGGGGGTGTTTGGCGCTTCGATCCGAAATCATGGCGGGTTAACCGCTTCATACAGACCGACGTCAGCAATCCTTGGGCCGTGACCCACGACGAATACGGACAAAATTTCCTCAACGATGCCTCGGGCGGGAACCACTATTGGATGTTGCCTCTCTCGGTCAAAGTCCCGCACGGCCACGAAATCTCTAAGGTTCAAAAGTTCAACTACGAGCATCATGCCCGTCCGAGCTCTGGTGGTGAATTTATTCACTCGCGCCACTTCCCCGATGAGGTGCAAGGCGACTACATTTACTGTAACTCGATTGGTTTCCTCGGCATCAAGCAGTATCAAACGGTTGAAGATGGGATCGCAATTCGCGGCAAGCATCGCCAAGACTTGATTTTTTCCACCGACGGCAACTGTCGCCCAGCTGACCTTGAAATGGCTCCAGACGGTTCGCTTTATTTCATCGACTGGCACAATACCTTGATCGGGCACATGCAGCACAATGCGCGGGATCCAAAGCGTAATTCTGACTATGGTCGGATTTTCCGCATCACTTATCCCTCGCGCCCGTTGGTCAAGCCGGCTGAGATTGATGGCGCGAGCATCGCGACCTTGTTTGAAAACATGAAGCTGCCTGAACTTCAGACCCGTAAGCGCAGTCATCGCGAATTGCGTGGCCGCGATGCGGACGAGGTGATCGAGGCGGCGTTTGGTTTCGCAGAAAAAAATGCCGCGGATGAGCGGTTGGTTTTGGAGGCGCTTTGGGCGACCTGGGGACATCAGCGTCCTTCGCGGATGTTGATCGAGGAGCTTTTGAAGGCAAGCGATTATCGGGTGCGTTGCGCGGCGGTTCGAGTGGTTCGCCACAGCATGCACTTGCTGGACACCCCGGTTGATTATTTGATGCAGGCGGCGCAGGACGAGCACGGACGGGTACGTCTCGAAGCCTTGGCGGCAGCGACATGGTGGGGCGGCAAAGAGGCCGCAGAAGTGCTTCTTATCGTCGCGTCTCAGCCGAGCGATAAGTGGACACGTACCTCACTCAACAGCGCCATTCGCTTGTTGAAAGACGACGTGGAAACCCTTCTCGACAATGGAACCGTTAAGCGCGATGACATCGCTGATCTGGATAAACTCCTCGCGAGCAAGCTTCCAGGCGCGGTCCAACGCAAGTCGGTTCTTACCAAAGGAGTGGATGTGAAATCACGCGAAGCCCGTGACTTCAAGACTTCCTATCAGCTCGGTAGTGAAGCCTATCACAAAGACGGCGCCTGCATGACTTGCCACCTCGAAAACGGCCAGGGCACCGAGATCTACCCGCCGCTGGTTGGCAGCGAGTGGGTGACGGGTGATACGGATCGCTTGATCAAAATTATCCTCAAAGGTCTTTGGGGTAAGATTGAAGTAAACGGCAAGGTCTATGACCCAGCCAAGGGGGTTCCGCCTATGACCGCCTTTGGCGCCATGCTTAGTGATGCCGAAGTTGCTGGGGTTGCGAACTTTATTCGTCACAGCTGGGGGAATAATGCAGGCGAGGTTTCTGCGGCCCAAGTCAAAGCGGTTCGGAACGATCCGAAGGTCAAGGCGCAGCAAATGTTCTACTCACCCGAAGAGCTGTTGAAAATGCATCCGATGAAAGAAAAGTAAGCCTCTCTTTTTCAAGGATGGTATGATGGTCGCGAACAAAGGTTCGCGGCCATTTTTTTGGGGTCTAAAAGATGGCAGATTCTGTCAAATTCTTAAAAGTGCTGTTTTCATATCAATACCAAGACGATTAATTGTGTACGTTTCGTCCTATTTGGGAGAAATCATGCGGGATTTATGGTGGTTAGCGGTTATTGGCATGCATTTTGCTCTTCATATGTTACACACGTTGGAAGAGACTAATCTTATGAAAAAATTTATAACGTTACTTATGTGGTTTATGTTGGGCGTCCTCGGAATGGGTTCTGCTTTGGCGCAATCTAGTTTGTCGATAAGCCTAGAGCGGGATCCGAATGACAGTGATCCGACTCCCAATACTAAATTTTGTGGGGAAACCTTCGGGGTCAGTGTACTCTATACGTGGCCGGACAACCTGGTGAATTTGACCAATGCCTACATGGAAATTACGATTCCTGCGCCAATGGTTTTATTATCATCCCAAAATTCTGGGCATACAGATGATACAACCAATCCCCCGGAAAACCCGACGATTACTACGACCCCGACGGGGACGATTCTGCGGTACGATTTTGATGAGAGTTTTCCAGAGGGTGGATTCGGGCTTCCGGGTGGAGCGACAGGAAATTTATCCTTTGATGTGCGTGTACCCTGTGAATGCCAAAATTTGAATCTTCCCTGTTTAAATATCGCGGGGGTGATTAATGCGCCAGATACCGATCTGAAGAATTCAAATGTCCTCGATTTTTGTACCGAGTTTCAGGATTCTGGGGCTGGGGTCATGAATGCGGTGCCGTATTGTACTGAGAGTTCCTGCACGGAAATTGTTTCGGGTCGGATTCGGGCGTGTCTTGGAACGACTAATGTACCTCCGGGGACGAGTTCGAGCTGTGATACGGATAATTATCGGAATGTAGGTAGTGCCTGGTCGCGCACGGGCTATCTTCCCTATTCGAATATCGTGTCAAAAGCGTTTCTTCCGGTGGGGGCTATTCCGCTCAGTCCAATGCCTTTCTATAACGCGACCGAGAACGCGTTTGTTTTTACGAATACGCTTATGCCCTCTTCAGGATGTTTTGACCGATCTTTTACTTTTACCCTGCCGGAATTAACCAACGGCTGCATTCTGGCTTCGAACATTTATTATACAACCTCTGTTGTTGGGGAGAACTGTTTTGGAGTTTCGAGTGATATTTCGACGAATAGAACTTTGGTTCTACCTGTTTGTGGAGATATTGAGACGTTCTGTAGTCGAGGTGGATGTACTGCGGAACCTTGGCGGGATTTTGAGTTTAATAACAACTTTACCCGTGAGGTGGAGAATTTCGTGTACACCCTCTGCATTGACACAAACTATTTTATCTACGACAGCATTATTTTGGTGAACCCTCCGAACATAAGCTTTGATTTGGAATATCAGACGGACACCAATGGGCCTTGGATGGGGGCGGCACTACCGACCACTACGGGCTCAAGCACCTCTTTTGATAGTCTCGGCTTCCCGGTTGGATCCATTGCAAAGGTTCGGGTGGTGGCCAATGAGCCGATACCGGCCAACGCAGGCGAACTCTCTTTTCAAATTTATGGGCAGGTCGTAACCACCCATCCGAATGGATCGAATATCACAGGCAATGTCTTCTTAGATTCCTGTGCCCAATACTCCTACGATGTATGCGGATTAAGTTTCACAAATTACAATGCAGATATAGATGATCTCGTGGCGGGAACGGGAGCATCTGGTGATCTCTGTGATAGCTCTTGCCCCGTTCTTATCTGTGGATCAGGACCGGGTGGACCGGCGAATCCAAATGGCTGCGCGAGGTGGAACTGTGGAGATTTTGATGACTGTGTCGACCCAGGTGAGGTGGTTCCTGCGCAAACCTTTACTTTCTATAACGACATTCGCAACAGTACCATTTCCAACGTTCAATACACGGCAGCGGAAATCTGCATTCCACAATACTTTCATCCCTTAGACTATTCGCTAACCGGCTTGAACAGCAACCTTCTCACGGTGGAGTATCAGCTCTACGGCGCGGGAGTGTGGCAGGATTGGCCAGGATCTCCATATTTGACCGACACCAACCTCGTGGTTGCCGATGTCGTGGCCGATGCCTCAACTATCGAAAAGATTCGCTTTGTTTTTGCCGATGGCTTTATCCGAACCGGTGCTTCTTTTGATCGATTTGTCGTCAGTTACACAGGGACTGCAGCCTCTGTGGATACCAATGGCTTGCCGTTTACCGCAGAAACACAAGTTAACGGATGCCTAAAATATTCGCAGCAAGTGAATGACATCTGGTACACGAACTTTGCTGCATGTGCCTCGCAGATCCCGACTCGGAGCAACAACGTTTCTGGGGTAGATTGTGTTCTCAACTGTGATCAATTTTCGATTTGCCCTCCTGCCCCTCTCCCTTGCATTGAAAAGCTTTTGAATAACGAGCAGGTTGAGACCACGGTTCAAGTCGGTGATATTATTCCGGTCACCTTGATTGTACGAAATCGTCGAAATGATGCACCGATCACAGATGCGGTGGTTTCTGACTTGCTGCCTCCCGGCATGTCCTTTGTTTTCACCAACCCGGTCTTCAGCATTATGACCTCTTCAAATGCTACAGATCCCGAAAGTATCGCAATCGCAGCCGATCCGTATTTCGATTTGTTTCAAGATTGGAATGGGACCGGACGAGAAATGGTTCGCTTCACGTGGGGTGATCTGAATTATCCACTTTACCTCTTGGATCAAGGCGCGGTGACCATCACTTATCATGTCCGAGTGGATTACTTGCGGGAGTTTAAAAATCAGAATTGTGTGGACCTGCAAATTCCAAGCTTCACGACTGAGCAAATCAAAGACTATTACAACACCTCTAACTTCACGATCTTCAATTGTGGAAACAATTTGAATTGCACCGTAACGGGCAGTCAAGAGAACGGGGACATCCGCGACTCATTCACCTCAAACCCAAACTTCTACCAGTTTTATGGCCAAGGAGATTGGCAAGACTTAGACAGCGATTTAATCACCAACGAATCTACGATTCGGGATTGCGCTTGTTATCGCACCAGTGGAACCGGGGCTGCGGTTAACTCTTTCAAATGGGTGAAGGGGGCCTATGACCCTGACTTTACCCGTACCCCAAACACGGGTTACACCTTCGCTGGCGGGCCATTGGTTTACCAAATGGAGATCATTAATATTGGAGCGGATGCGCTCAACGATTGGGTCCTGATCGACATTTTGCCTCATCTTGGTGATGTGCAAATCATCGATGGGGTTACGCCTCGTTTGTCTGATTGGGTTCCCTGCCTAAATGGCCCTCTTGTCCTTCCGGTCGAGTATGCCAACGCTACAGTCTATTATAGCATGGAGACCAACCCTTGTACCCCAGAGATATCGAGTAGCCAAATCGGTTGTGTCACTGCAAATTGGACCACGGTTTTTCCTCCCGATCCTTGCTCCGTACGTTCGTTCAAAGTCGATTTCGGAAACCTCATCTTAAACACGGGCGAACGCATCTTTTTTGAAGTGCCGATGATCGCGCCGACCAATGCACCGGAAGGCAAAATTGCCTGGAACTCCTTTGCATTTGATGCGACGCCCGTCAGCCCGAACGTATCGGATATTTCGCCCTCTGAGCCACTGAAGGTTGGAATCGAAATCCTTGATTGTGGGATCTTGGGCGAGCCCTACATGGTGAAGAATTGTATCAACCCCGGCTTTACTCCAGATGTAATTGATGACCAGTGGACCCTGGATTTCTCTCTGGAACAGGTCGGTCTAGATGGGTCTACCTTCAGTATGTCAGGAGCAGCTACGGGCTCAGCGATGGCCTACTCAACCAATGGATTTACTCCCCTCCATACAGTTGGACCCTTCAACATCTTTGATGGACCGATCACCCTGGTCTTCAATGATGACACCTCGCCAAACAAAACATTAACCCTTGTGGTTGACCCGCCGTTTCCTTGCTCTTCTTGCTTGGTGACAAATCTAAACCCCGTGGTTGTTTGCGATGACAATGGCACCCCATTTGACGAAACCGATGACACGGTCTTCATATCGATTACACCGCAAGGCATCGGAGGTTCAGCCACCTATAACATCACTGGTGACGTTTCGGAATCAAGCCTGCCATACGGACAAGAACATGTCCTTTACAGCGGTCCGGCCATCGGGGGGGATATTTCGATCCTCATCTCCGATGCGATTCACCCCGTGTGTAGCACACCGTTTGAGTACTCCTTGGATGACTGTTTACCCGATGGTTGTTTCATGTTGATCGATAGCCTTGTACCCGGCGAGTGTGAGCTGGTGAATGGTTCGAGCTTTGTTTACGACTTGGAGGTGACCCTCATCTATCAAGAGCTACAGCGTAGCGGTTCTTCGCTTCGGATCCAACACAACGGGGTTGAGTTTCCCTTTACCCCCCCAGTAGGCGCTGGCACGCTCAACAGTGGCTTACTCGTCACGAACACCTTCACGCTGCAGAATATTGCGGTCAGTCAAACCGACCAGGTTGTTGTTGCCTACAGCTTCTTTAACCAAGACTGCCGTGCGGAACTCGTGAATGGTTATGATGTACCTGGATGCTGTTTGATTCCGCCCGTTGATGTTGTCGATTCCTACTGTGATCAAAATGGCACGCGTTCAGATCCTAGCGATGATGTGTTTTACGCCGAGCTTAATTTCCCTGAAGGGGTGGATACGGGTAGTGGGTTTACCATCATCGGTGATTACAGTTTCCCCGGTCCGTACATGTACGGAACGAATTTCACCATTGGTCCTTTTCCATTCTCTAATTCAGTGAACTTGGTGGCGGTCGATCTCGATGGAGATTGCACCAATGCATTCGTTCTGAGTCGGGGTAGAAGTTGCGCCGAACTTTTCGACCTTGCACTACGCAAAGACCGTGAAGGCCCCAAAACGGTTTCTGTCGGCCAGACCGTCGACTTCATTATCACCGTATTTAATCAGGGAGACATCCCAGCGACCAATGTGGTTGTAACGGATTATATCCCTCTCGGCTTAAGCCTACAGGATTCAGATTGGACCTCGATTGATGCTCAAACCGCTGAGTATACGTTGCTTGGTGTCTTGTTTCCGAGAGAGCAAACGAACGTGGTAATTACCCTTCAGGTCGACGCAGCACCTCAAGGCGGCATCATCACCAACTGGGCGGAAATCTCTGAGGACAACTACCCAGAGGAAGATGTCGACTCAACCCCAGACGGGGCCAACTTCAATGACATGGGCGAAACAGACGATCTCGATGACGACAACATCGTAAACGAAGACGGTAAAGACGGTGGAGATGAAGACGACCATGATCCAGCCACGGTTGAAGTCATTCCGGCGCAATTCGATTTAGCTTTGTCTAAATTTATCGAAATCGAAGGCTTCCCAATTCCAGGGGATGTGGTGCCGTTTACCATTCGCGTTTGCAATCAAGGATTAATCGATGCGGTTGATGTTGAAGTAACAGACTACATTCCTCCACAGTTGTCTCTAGCTGATCCCGCGTGGACGGCCGGTCCAAACAATACTGCAACCCTGATATTACAAGGGACTTTGTCTTCTAAGCATTGCACCAATGTCACGATCATGTTGCAAATTGATCCATTGCTCGATATCGAAAAAGTACTGACCATCACAAACTGGGCAGAGATTTCAGACGACAATTCCATTTACCCAGATATCGACTCCATTCCCGATGGAACAAATTTCAATCACGGAGGCGAAACCGATGATTTAGATGACGATAACGTCACGAATGAAAATGGTTTTGAAGGTGGAGACGAAGACGATCATGACCCTGCGATTATCCGAGTTGTCCCCGGACCTCAGTTCGACCTCGCACTTGCTAAGTTTATCGGCAAAGGGCAGGCGGAATTTACCGCTCCAGGTAGCAATATAAGTTTTCAGATTGTCGTCTATAACCAAGGAGATATTCCCGCGACCAATGTTGTGGTCACAGATTATATCCCCATGGGACTCAACCTGAACGATCCCGCGTGGATGCAGAGCGGGGCAACCGCCACCTTCACCATCGACGGAGTGATTCCTCCGGGCGAAGAAGCCTTCCTTGATATTAATTTCACCGTAGACCCCAGTTTCATGGGCGGCGTGATTACCAACTGGGCCGAAATCAGCGAGGACAACTCCGAAGTTGCAGACGTCGACTCCGATCCAGACGATGATAACTTCGATTCAGATGGCGAAACCGATGATCTCGATGACGACAACGTCGTTGACGAAGATGGTAAAGACGGCGGCGACGAGGACGATCATGATCCAGAAGTGATCACAGTCCTTCCGCCACCAGAGCCCGGTATCTTCGATTTGGCGTTGCTCAAGCGTTTGGCTTCTGGCCAAGTACCGACCCTTTCCCCCGGTGGCGATGTCACCTTTGACATCATTGTGATCAATCAGGGAACGATTGCCGCAACCAATGTCGTGGTTACCGATTACATCCCAACCGGCTTAAGCTTGAACGACACATCGTGGAACGAGCTCGGCGGGCTGGCGACTTATACCCTCGGTGGAGTATTGAATCCTGGCGCGTCAACGAATGTAACCGTTCAGTTTACCGTAGACCCAAATCACATGGGTGGAAGCATCACCAACTGGGCCGAAATCAGCGAAGACAATTCGGCCACCCCAGACGTCGACTCCGATCCAGACGATGATAACTTCGATTCAGATGGCGAAACCGATGATCTCGATGACGACAACGTCGTTGACCAAGACGGTAAAGAGGGTGGAGATGAAGATGACCATGATCCAGAAGTAATCGAGGTATCTTCTCCAGTTGAGCCGCTCGTATTTGATTTAGCTTTGTTTAAATCACTCGCGATTGACCAACCGTCCGTTGTAAATCCAGGTGCCACGGTTACCTTCACAATTACCGTTATGAATCAGGGTCAGATCCCAGCGACGAATATTTTTGTCACGGATTATCTCCCACCAAATACCATGCTCGCCACAGGCAGCGCGTGGATCGACAATCTCGATGGCACGGCCACGGTTCAAATTCCCGGCACTATCGGCGTAGATGAAGCGGTTGAAGTGGATATCAGTTTAGTCCTCGACTCATCTTTTACCTCTGGTGTCCTCACGAACTGGGCGGAAATCAGCGAAGATAACTCCGCTGTTGGTGACGAGGATTCTACACCTGACGCAACGAACGATGACCCCTTTGGTGGCGACGACGTGGTCGATAACACCGATGGAGACGAAGACGATCATGACCCAGCAGAAGTTACCGTTGTCGAGGCTCCGATCTTTGACCTCGCGCTACGTAAGCAGTTGGCAGAAAATCAAGCGGCCTTAGTGCAGCCTGGAAGTGAAGTTACCTTCACCATTACGGTCTTTAATCAAGGAACGGTTCCTGCCCAAAATATGGTTATCTCTGACTATACTCCGGCTGGATTGACGTTGGCTGATTCGGACTGGACTGAGGTAGACGCCAATCTCGCGACGATCATGATCTCCGGTCCTTTGGCTCCGGAGCAAAGCCTCACGGTCGACATCACCTTCGTGGTCAACACCGACTTCACCGGCACTGCGGTTAACTTCGCGGAAATTTCCGATGCACAAGATCCTGATGGGAACCATCCTGAGGATATTGACTCCACTCCAGACAGTAACCCAGATAACGATGGACCGGTCACCGATGAAGAGGTCGACAACGCAAACGGAGATGAAGACGATCATGATCCGGCTGAAATTCGCGCGGAAATCTTCGATCTAGCGCTCATCAAAACCTTGAGCCCGCTACAGGCTCCTTCGGTTGCCGTTGGTGATCTGGTGACCTTCACCATTACGGTGTTTAACCAAGGCACCTTGGACGCACAGGATGTTGAAGTTACCGATTATATTCCTACGGGGATGCAGCTGGAAGACAGTGATTGGACCGCTGCCGGAGCAAACGCAACCATCGTTCTTACCGGCACCTTGGCCGCTGGGACCCAGCGCCAAGTAGATATCACTCTCCGTGTCATCTCAGGCGCCGGCAGCGACTTGGTCAACTACGCAGAAATCAGCGAAGATAACTCGCCGCTTCCAGATGTGGATTCAACTCCGGACGATAATGCGGACAACGATGGCCCTGTGACGGATGACGCCACCGATAACACGAATGACGATCAGGACGATCACGATCCGGCCACCATCACCGTGAAGCCGGAAGATGTCTTCGACCTCGCGCTCCGGAAGGTTCTTTCTGTCGGCCAAGATTCCGTGGTGTCTCAAGGCGACCTCGTCGACTTCACCATCACCATCTTCAATCAAGGCAACCTCGATGCGCATGACATTCAAGTGGTCGATTATATTCCCACTGGATTCATCCTCGCAGATTCAAATTGGATCGATGGAGGTGGCAACCTTGCCTTCCGTACCATTGTTGGGCCCATTGCTCCGGGTGGTGAAGAAGCGATTACCATTCGCCTTCAAGTTGTGGATGGCTCCGGCGATCTCGTAAACTTCGCGGAAATTCTCATCGCTTCTGACACCTCTGGTGGAGCCCCTCGCCAAGACATCGACTCCACTCCAGACCAAACCAAAGATGATGACACCGTTTTAGATAACGTCACGGATAATACGGGCGGAGACGAAGATGATCATGACCCCGCCGCCATTCGTGTCGAGGAAGTAAGCCTCGGTGATTATGTGTGGTTCGATACCAATATTGATGGCATCCAAAACAGCGATGAGCCAGGTGTGGACAACGTAACTGTCTACCTCCTCGACGCAAACGGAAATCGGATTCCTGGCAAAAGCACCGTCACGGATAGCACCGGCTACTATAGCTTCGATGGTCTTCCCCTCGGAACCTATGCCGTCGAATTCGACCTCAGCACCTTGCCGCAAAGCTACGTCGTCACCTTGCAGAACGCTGGTGGGGATGATGCGGCCGATAGTGATGTTGACCCCGTGACCGGACGCACCCCAAACACCGCGCTCTTGGTTGACGCGATGCGGGATCCAACCCTCGACATGGGTATCTACAAGCTCGGAACCATCGATGGAGTCTTTTGGCTCGATATGAGCAACAACGGGTCACCTAGCGATGAAATGCTTTCGAGTGCAGGTATCTCGGGAGTCACCATTCGTCTCTACTCCATGGAAAGCGGGCAGCCGGTTCTTTTCCGTGAGCTTGTAACCGGACCTGGAGGCGAATTCTGCTTCATGGATGTCCCCGCTGGTGATTATCGTGTCGAGTACTCCGAAGATATTTTGGAATCTTTAGAGGATGGACTTAGCACAGGTCAGACGCCCTCCTCTTACGACGTTACCTTGACCCCTGGCGAAAGCGATAAGGAGAGTTACTTCGCGGTGATTCCAGCCCCAACCGCGATCGAGCTTCTCTCCTTTGACGCAAGCGAAGCCGAGGAAGGAACCTTGGTTCGGTGGACCACCGCTTCCGAAACCGATTCGCTCGGCTTTGAAATTTGGCTGGGCAACAACGAAGGGCCAAGCCAAAAGATCTCTGACTTGATCTTTGCTGAGAATGCATCACACGGCGCGTCCTACAGCTTCGCGCACGCAACGGGCGACAAAAATACCGTCTACTGGTTGCGCGAAATCAGCCTCGATCTGAAGGTCGAATCTTACGGCCCGACCTCAGCTGCGCCTGTACCTTTGGTGCTTGCTAGCCTTTGGATGAAGTAAACATGAGGTAGACAAAAGCGGCCTGTTAAGGCCTCTATATTCCAAAAGGGGAGCCGTCATGGGCTCCCCTTTTTTGTTGCTGAACCGTGGCTCAGTTGTTTTCTGCCTCCGCCTGTTTAAGCCGGTTCTTTGCGGGTGAACATCGGGTCGGTCGGGGTACTCAATTCTTCATTGTAGGCGTAACCACCCCAGTTAAAATCCTGGATGTCTTCCGGCTTCATCGCGCGCTTAAGCACCATGTGCGCCGCCATCGCGCCCCGTGCTTTCTTCGCGTAAAAGCTGACAATCTTATATTGGTCCTTCTTCCAATCCTTGAAGCAGGGGGTGATAACGTCTGCTTCGAGCAAGTTTGGCTTCACCGCTTTGTAGTATTCATTCGACGCCAGGTTGACCAAGTACTTGCTCTTGCCTTCCTTGATCGCCTGGTTGAGCCCGTGGGTGACTTGCTCCCCCCAAAACTCATACAAATTTTTCCCACGTTTGGTCTGCAACCCGGTGCCCATTTCTAAGCGGTAGGGCTGCATCAAATCCAAGGGGCGAAGTAGTCCGTACAGGCCGGACAAAATTCGCAGGTGGTTCTGCGCGAAATTGAAATCCGGTTTGGAAAACTGATCCACGTCCAGTCCGGTATACACGTCGCCCTTAAACGCGAGCAGGGCCTGCTTCGC
>ENA-ORXR01002097-ORXR01002097.1-marine-metagenome-genome-assembly--contig:-NODE-2097-length-19590-cov-3.539691_pt1 | contig 19590 bp, 20 predicted proteins | sample MGYA00237866_ERZ511479 | MGnify/ENA metagenome assembly ERZ511479 | reverse complement strand
CGTAGGCTGTTATTCCTTGATCGATTAACTGTGATTTAACCGTTTCTACTTCCTGCTCGTCAAAGGAGTTGATGACTATTTCAGCTCCGACACTGGCGAGCCCCTTGGCTAAGGTGTTTCCAATGCCTTGTGTCGATCCTGTAATCAGTGCGCGCTTACCTGTTAGGTCAAATAGATTGTCTAATTCGCTCAAGGGTTTCTCCTAATAAAGTGAATGATTATTTTGATTTGCATATTTTCCATCGATGGCTTCTGAAGAAGATTTTGGTAGTAAGTCAAACCAATAAAGGTCTGTATTAAATACCAATATTAATATATTTTCAATGAAACATTCCACCAATGTCCATACCCCATAGTAAATCACAATCAAAATAAACATTTAAGTTATTGTTTTTTATTATAAAAATATTTATTTCTGTTAAATGATTAATAAATATTTGCAAATCCATAAATGGTATGGATATACTACCAACAAAAATTGACTGGTTGTACTTCAATACCAGCTGGTATACTTACAAGTCTTGTTTCTTTAATTTAGTGAGTTCTTGTTTTGAAAAATATTAAGCTAGCTGAATCAGTCAATTTATTTGCCGAAGAAGGAGGCGTACAACGCAGCACTCTGAAATCGCAAGTGGCCGATAAATTGGTCTACATGATTTCAACAGGACTTATTTCATCTGATGATTTTTTGCCATCTGAAAGAAAGCTGTCCGAGTCATTTGGCGTAAGCCGTGAAACGATAAGAGGAGCGCTGCAGATACTCTCAGGTGACAAAGTTATTGAAGTTGCTCGTGGTACACGAACAAAAATATTGATGAAATCAGGTGATGGGACCGCACGAGACTCAGCACCTGGCTTAGATAAATTGCAAAACTACGATGTCCCGACAGTTGTTGAAGCAAGGCGCGTTGTTGAGGTATCAATTTTGAGGTCAGCGGCAATGAATATCTCAGACGCTGAATTAGAGAAACTATTAGTAATGATGGAAACACAGGAAAAAGTTCTCGACGATGCGGTTGCTTTTCAAATCTCCGATAGAGAGTTTCATAACCTTATTTATAAGGCGGGTGGAAACGAGTTGCTAGAAAAAATGGCGTCGAACATCTATTCATATGCGCTGGAGTTTAGAAATATGGCATTGAAAGCAGAACGTGCTACAGAAAGAAGTTTGAGAGAGCATCAGCAAATTTTTCGAGCCCTAGAGAAGCATGACCCTGATGCAGCTGAAAGAGCAATAACGGGACATGTAGATAGTATTTTTAAGTCCTCACTAATGATGAGGCAAACTTCTGAAAAGGGTCATTGATTTTTAGATATGTTTTTAAAATTTAATAAGTAGTAAACCAAACGAGAGTTAAAGCGTATGCCAGTAATCACATTCAAAAGCCTTAATAAAGCATATGGGAAGCTAGAGGTTATTCACGATATCGATTTGGTCATGGCTGATAACGAATTTACAGTGTTTGTTGGTCCCTCTGGCTGTGGAAAGTCCACAACCTTAAGAATGGTTGCAGGGCTTGAAAGTGTTACTTCGGGCCAGATAACGATGGACGGTAAAGATATTTCAAACCTTGAGCCAATAGACAGAGACATCGCAATGGTGTTTCAGGACTATGCCTTGTACCCACATATGAATGTCGAAAAGAACATGTCATTTGGTTTGAAGCTAGCTAAATACCCGAAAGCCGAAATTAAAAAACGTGTCACTGCTGTGGCTGAAATGTTAGGCCTCACAACGTTGTTGCATAGAAAGCCAGGGCAATTATCCGGTGGACAAAGACAACGTGTGGCGATGGGTCGTGCACTTGTAAGAGATTCGGCTACATTGCTGATGGACGAACCACTATCAAACTTAGATGCGAAACTTCGTGGGCAGATGCGCGCTGAGCTTGCGATGATGCGCGAAAAAATTCAAAAAAACATCATATACGTTACCCATGACCAAGTTGAAGCCATGACTTTGGGCGATCGAATCGTCGTTATGCAAGACGGGCATATTCAACAACACGGCACTCCACAAGAGCTCTTTGAAACACCGACTAATAAATTTGTTGCAGGATTTATGGGGATGCCACCTATGAACTTTATGGATGCAATGCTAGTTGAGGAAGGTGGTGTATTAAGTGCTAAGGGCAGTGATTTTAATTTCGAACTGGACAGCATTAATAACAAAGGTCAATTGCCTCAATCTGGAGAAGTAACTATTGGGGTTCGACCTTCGGCGCTAACACTAGCCACTGGAGACTCAGCAATTAATGTACTAACGCTTAAGATAAAAGTGTGTGAATACGTTGGAGCCCAGTCTGTACTAATTTCTGATATCAATGGCAGTCGAATTGCCGTTGAAGTTGATTCATCACAACCCTTTAAGGTTGGAGATGAAGTTAAATTCTCGGTTAACACATCTGATGTTTACGTGTTTGATCGAAATACCGAACTTGCGATTTATTAGGTTGTTTTTTCTAAACTCAAAATTTTAAATTCAAGTTATTAACTATGACCTGTTTCAAAGGAGGAACAAATGTCAATAAAACAAAAGTTAGCTAAATCTACCCTAGTGGTATTTGGTGCTATATCACTCATTGTCGCTACTGCTGCAACATCTTATGCAAGCCCTTATGAAAATTATAAAGGCACTCGTCTTGTAGTGAATTTCCCTGCCCATCCACATTACAATGCTGTAATGAAAGTATTGCCAGAATTCACTAAAGATACTGGGATTGAAGTTGAAGTTGATCAACTCCAATACTTGAAAATGCGTGAAAAACAAACCTTAGAATTGACAAAAAGAAAAGGCGATTATGATTTACTTGCTTATGTTGTCTTTTCAAAAGCTGATTATGTTTATGCTGACCAATTAGAAAATCTAGCTAGATACTTCATGAACCCACGTTTATCTGATCCAGCGTATGATGCTGAAGATCTGATCGACGGTTATGTTGGAAACATTGGTGTAGCGGGTGGTAAGAAAGGATACCTACCTGGCCCTACAGGTTCTTTATTCGGTTTACCATTTGGTTCAGAAACGTCTATTTTGGGTTACCGAAAGGATATCTTTGAAAAACACGGTTTAAAAGTACCTGGTACTTATGATGAGTTATTGGATCTTGCTTGTAAAATTCCAAAACTAGAGCCTGGTATGGGCGGTTTAGCTTCTAGAGCTGCATCAGGTCACCACGCGAGTCATGCGTATTTATTACACCTTGCTCCATTGGGTGGACGTATTTTTGATGATGCATGGAATCCTACTATGAATAACGCGGCGGGCGTCAAAGCTGCTCAAGCGCTTAAAACAATCGTTGATTGTGGTGCTGAAGGTGCTAAAACTTTTGGTTTTGCTGAAGCGGGAACTTCTTTCTTGCAGGGTCAATCTGCGATGTTCTTAGATTCAACGGTTTTTGCAGGTCAGGTTAATGATCCTACTAAGTCAAAAGTAGTGGGTAAAATCGGCTGGGCTCCACACCCAACGGGTGTTCGAAAAGGATCTCAAACGGGTGGTTTCGGTATAGGTATTCCTAAGAATGCTGAAAACAAAGACGCAGCTTTCTTGTTAATGCAGTGGTTAACGTCTAAAAAAGCAGACAAGTTAATCGCACTTCAAGGTGGTAACCCATCACGTTACTCGACTCATGAGGATGCTGAAGTAAATGCTAAGTTTCCTCATATGAAAATTTTTGGTGAGGCGCTGAAAGATGCTGATCCTGATTGGCGTCCAATTATCCCAGTATGGGGCAAAATCAATGCTGATCTTGGTACTACGCTTTCTAAGGTTCTAACAGAAGATGCTGATATCCAAACGTCTCTTGATGCAGTTGCAGAACGTGCAAAGAAACTAATGGAAGATGAAGGTTATTACACCTGGAATTAAATCCATAACTGAGTTTCAGTTTTATATTTTCTAAAATTAACAAGGGTAGGTACATCAGTCCTCTGACTGTGCCTACCTAAGTTATTCGTTTTACTTCAGTTTCTTCAGCGTTTCAATTTAAAGCGCTTAAATTTAAAAGTGATTTAATTACTTTAGGTATTTGTGAATGAAGTCTTCAGGTTTAAATCGGTTTACACCCTATTTGTTTATGGCCCCTGCTGGCTTGGTATTAGCGATAGGTCTGCTATATCCGATAGGCTATATGATGTATGCCAGTTTTCTTGATTGGAATCCAAGCCAATTAATAGGCGAAGCTGATTGGGTAGGTTTAAAAAATTATACCAACCTGATGCAAGATGAAGCCTTCAAAGAATCACTTTGGGTGACAGTGAAATTTGCATTCATTGTTGTCGTCCTTGAAATGTTCATTGGTGTAGGGCTTGCGCTTTTACTTGATAAGAACATCAAAGGTATTTCATTTTTACGTACAATTTTCATTTTGCCGATGATGATTGCACCGATAGTCGTTGGCCTAATGTGGCGATATATGTATCACCCTACTGTCGGTATTTTCAATAAAACATTAAAAGAACTAGGGTTCGACTCTGTCCCTTGGCTGTCCGATTCAACATGGGCTTTAGTATCAATTGTCATTGCAGATGTATGGCAATGGACACCCTTTATTTTTATCCTCTCACTTGCTGCACTGCAGTCCTTGCCAAGATCTACGCTTGAAGCAGCAAGAATTGATGGAGCTACGGCTTGGCAGCAAGTTATCTATATAAAAATTCCATTAATGATGCCGGTTTTAATCGTCACATTATTATTACGTTTGATTGATGCTTTCAAGGTTTTGGAAGTAATCCTAGTGATGACCAATGGTGGCCCCGGGTTATCAACCGAGATCATGGCACTACGAATATCTCGTACAGCTTCAGAATTCAGAGAGTTAGGAGAAGCCGCAGCGATGTCTAACTATTTACTAATGTTGTTACTGTTATTAACCGTTGCAATGTTTGTCTACAACAAGATCGTGGATACCCGTAGAGAAAAATTAATTGCAATTGCAGAAGAGTCGTAAACCATGAGTAAGCTTTCTGAAAATCGAGTAAATCCCGCTTTCTATGCATTAATGGCGGCATTAGTTGTTATGTCCATTGGGCCTATTATTCTTATGTTGACGACATCACTAAAACTGAATGTCGATGTGATGAGTGATGCTAGTAGCTTGTTTTTCTCTCCAACCTTAAAGAATTATGAAACAGTTCTGTGCGATGTGCTTTGGTATGAGCCCACTCATGTTGATTATTGTAATCCGACGTTTTCACGTGCTTTGTTTAACTCGCTATTTATAGCGTTAGTGTCGACAGCTATTACTTTGATTTTGGGCTGTATGGCTGCGTACGCCTTGGTTAGATTCAAATTTATGGGACGCGGTGCCATATCAATGACTACCTTGATGATGCGCATGGTGCCGCCGGCCGTTTTATTAGTGCCTGTATTCGGCATTTGGACTTTTACCTATGGGCTTGACGGGACTTATTCCGGAATCATTCTGGTTTATGTGGCGATGAACTTGCCATTCGTGATTTGGATACTCCAGAGTTTCATCGTGCAAGTCCCTATTCAGTTAGAAGAAGCGGCAAAAATGGATGGTGCAAATCCACTGCAAATTTTCTTTTTAGTTGTATTGCCCTTAATCAAACCAGGATTAGCTGCTGCCGCTATATTTACTTTCCGCATAGCATGGAATGAATTTTTGTTAGCAAATGCATTGCTCAATAGAGATACCAGAACCGTACCCGTAACCATAGTAAATTCATTAACAGAATATGATATTGACTGGGGAGTCATTATGGCCACAGGCATGTTATTAGCAGTTCCCCCAATCATCTTTACCTTTGTCGCATCCAAGCAAATTATTACGGGTATGACTGCAGGTGCCGTCAAAGGCTAAGACTAAGTTAATAAAAAGAAAACAGTCTTTCTCAATATAATTGATCAACCGAAAACACTTCGGTTGATCAAACACATTTTAATTACAGTAAGTAGGTATCAAATGAAATTAGATCAAGATTATTCCTTGCTTGTAGGTAGTTATAGCGATATGGATGCACTGGCTCATCAGCCTTATGCTCCAAAGCCGGGTGAAGGCATCTATGCTATGACACTCAGCACAGATGGAAAATTAAGCGTAAATAGCACAGCAGCGTCACTTAATCCTGCAGTGCTAATTCCCCATAGTGATGGTAAATCTATTTATGCAATTTTAGAAACGATTCAAAGCAATGGTCAAATCATTCGCTACACAGTAAATGCAGATGGCAGTTTGAACGAGCAAGATACATTTGAAGCTAGTGGTAAATCAACCTGTTATCTCGCGCTGTCACCTAAAAAAGATGCGGCAATCGTCATTAACTATTGGGATGCGATTATCGACGTGGTCGATGTTGATGAAGAGGGTAAGCTTGGTGAAATAAAGCAAAGCTTTAAACAATTCTATCGCCCAGAGAATGAGTGGCGTCAGGTCGAAAATAGAGAAGACCATTGGGGAAATCGTCAGGTTGGCCCACATGCACATTGCGCTCACTTTTGGCATGATTGGGTGTTTGTTCCAGACTTGGGGGAAAATGCTATATTCCAATACCGCTGGGATGCGAATACAAAACAATTAGAGCGTGAAACGTGGATTGAATTTGAAGCAGGTTCTGGCCCGAGGCATATGGTAATGCACCCGATGCTTGATATTTGTTACGTTTCAAACGAATTATTCAACACGGTTTGTGTAGCGAAGCTAGATAGCAGTGAGCCTGACACCATCAAGCCTCGATTGATTCCCATGCAGTATGAATCAACACTCGATGATCGAGAAAATGTGAGTTATGTCTCTGAAATCAAGCTTTCACCAGACGCAAAATTTTTATATGTGTCGAATCGAGGTGACAACTCTTTGGCGATTTTTAAAGTTAAAGACGATGGTCAGATAGAGCGAACTGGTTTAGTACCTACTGGCGGAAAATTCCCACGTCACTTTTCTATCACACCAGACGGAAAAGCGGTTATCGCAGCTAATCAAGACTCAGGGCACATCCGAGTGTTTGCACGGGATATTGAAACAGGTGAGTTGGACATGACAGATGAAATATTTGAAATTCCAGCGCCAAACTATATTCGTTTCGTAAACGCTTAAAAGATGAGTAAATCAATCCAGTTTTCAGCAAACCTTGGTTTTCTATGGACCGACATTGACCTTCCTGATGCTATTAGGGAGGTAGCCTTAGCGGGTTTTGACGCAGTTGAGTGTCATATGCCATACGACTATAAATCGCGTGAAATTAAATCTGTGTTAGAAGAGACAGGTTTAGCCATGATTAGCTTGAATACACGTATCGGTATCAATGGCATAGATGATTTAGGCGTTGCCGCAAAACCTGGCCGCAAAGAAGAAGCGCGCAGATATATTGATGAAGCTATCGCTTACGCAGAAGATATTAACTGCGTCAATATAAGCGTGGTTGCTGGGCGAACAGGCAAAACACCTGAGGCAGAATCTGTCTATAGAGAAAATCTCACCTATGCTGCCAAACAAGCTGCATCTGTCGGTAAGACTATTCTGATTGAGCCTCTGAACACGAATGTTGCCGAGGACTATCACCTGACCAATGTTGATGAGGGAATAACAACGATAAAAGCAATCGGTGCCGACAACCTTAAATTGATGGTTGATTGTTTTCATACTTACACTATGCAAGGCGATCTAAGCGAAGCGTTTAAACGCTGTATCGATTTTGTTGGGCATATACAGATATCCGCTTACCCTGATCGGGGAGAGCCAACAGGTGGCGATATTGATTATCATCAGCTAATCCCTGAAATAATGGATTTAGGTTACCAAGGTATGTTTGGGGCTGAGTACAAACCTCGTGGTGATATCTATGAAGGTTTAACTTGGCTTGAATCATGGAAATAAGGAATCCTAATACCCTAGCAAGAGAGTTTGATCAAACTTGTGTATCATCGCTTATGATCATATAATTTTCTCGCCTCATCATTTTTCTCAGTTAAGCCAGTTACGATGACGCTAAACAAAAGCACGTTATCGATAACAGTTTTATAAATTGAGAAGGCATGTCTAAAAAGAAACCCTCAACAATGACTGACGTTGCAAGGCTTGCTGGGGTATCTCCGATGACAGTTTCCAGAGCATTGCGCCCCAACGCTCCGGCCTCGGAAGCAACTCGTAAAAAAATACTCGAAGCTGCCGACCAATTGGGCTATGTGCTTGATAGCTCGGCTGCCGGCCTTTCTTCGCGCAAAACAGGCTTTATAGCCGCCATCATTCCGTCAATAAATAATGGCAACTTTGCCAACACGGTACGTGGACTAACCGAAGGTTTGCGTGAGTCTGGCTTACAGGTTTTACTAGGCTTTACTGATTACGATTTGAATGAAGAAGAACGTCTGACGGAAGCATTTCTGCGTCGCCGGCCTGAAGCGATTGTTGTAACGGGCGGAGTCCATACAGAACGCTGTCGTCGATATTTAGCGGCTAGTGGAGTACCTGTCATTGAGATTTGGGACCTACCAATCTCCCCTATTGAACACGTTGTTGGCTTTTCAAATGCTCGACTAGGTCGCATGATGGCGAGGCATCTGCACGATCAAGGATATAAAAAAATTGGCTTCATTGGTGGAAATACCAATAGGGACAGTCGTGGCGCCGACCGACGCCGTGGCTTTGAAGAAGCACTAGAGTCCTTAGGACTAGAAACCAAGCGTCTATGGGGTTCTGCCGCCCCCATTATTGATATGGAGCAAGGTGCCGAGGCGATGAATGGCTTGCTTGATCAATATCCTGATACCGATGCAGTGATGTGTGTATCCGATATCTCCGCGTTTGGGGCGATGATGACCTGTATCCGACGAGGCTTGAAAGTACCGGAAGATATTGCCATTGCGGGTTCTGGCGCTTATGACATCTCGGCCAGCGCATATCCATCTATTACAACACTGGATGTGGGCGATTATACAATTGGTATCGAAGCCGCCAAAGTAATTGTGGATTCATTATCTAGCAAAGATTCTGAGAAAAAAGAGCCTCAGCGCGTTGAAATACCCATGACACTAATCGAACGTGAAAGCACAGGGAGTCCTTCGGTTTAAGGCGTTTGGATGCCTTGCCTGTTCAAACTAATACAATAAACTGATGTAGACGCAGTAATGAATAACTGATGCCTTGATCGGCCGCCAAAGCAAACATTCGACACCAACTCTGGCACGATAATTTTCCCTAGTAACTCACCACTAGGGCTGATGCAATGCACACCGTCAGCCGCTGACGACCAGATATTATCATCAGTGTCTAAGCGGAAGCCGTCTGACAGCCCAGGATTAATTTCATGAAAAACATCACCTCCTGAAAGCGAACCATCACTTGCAACATCAAACATGCGTATATACCTTGGAGGGTTCTCCTCAGTGACCAACCCCGTATCTGACACATAAAGACGGGATTCATCAGCATTAAATGCCAATCCATTTGGACAGCCAAAATCGGTCGCCATTGCCTCAAGCGTTCCGGTCTCTGGATCCAAACGGTAGACGTGGCAAGGTAGCTCTTGCTCGGACTGATAACCTTCATAATTACTCACAATGCCGTAGTGAGGATCGGTAAACCAGACCGTTCCATCTGACTTTACCACCACATCATTTGGCGAATTTAAGCGTTTTCCCTGATAGCTGTCAGCAAGTGTGGTTACAGAACCATCATGCTCGGTGCGCGTGACGCTTCTTGAACCATGTTCGCAGGAAACTAACCTGCCCTGCCTGTCGCGGGTATGTCCATTGGAATAGTTGGAGGGTTCGCGATAAACACTTAAGCCAGTACCTGCGCCATTACTGATTTGATCACCCGGAATCCAGCGTAATATACGATTGTTCGGAATATCAGAGAACAAAAGGCAGTTGGCATCGCCAATCCAAACCGGGCCCTCGACCCAATCAAACCCAGTGGCTATTTTTTTGAGTGGTGCATTGCCCAACACATAGCTAGAAAATATCGGATTTATAACTTCAAAATTGGACATAGAGCAGTTCACTTTAATAAAAATTGTTATCGATAACCTGAATCACATTACAGGTTTTGAGCATATTTACGCGCCATAAAATCGTAGGGTAAACTTGCGATTGCTTAATCATTAAATAGGCGTCAACAGTGGCTTACCGTTGAAGTGAGCAACCAAGTTTTCACGCACCAAATCTCCCATGGCTTTGCGGGTATGCACGGTTCCCGAACCTTGGTGTGGCTGAAGCAATACATTATCTAATGCAAGAAAACGTGGGTTAACCGCTGGCTCCCCTTCAAAAACATCCAAAGCAGCAAAGCCCAAGGTTTTCGCTTCTAGTGCATCTAGCATTGCTTCTTCGTCGATATTTGCCGCACGGCTGATATTGACCACCATACCCTCAGGGCCCAGTGCATCCATAACTTCTTTGTTAACAATATGGTGAGTCGCAGCGTTGGCGGTTGAGGCGATAAACAAAAAATCTGATGCTTCAGCAAGCGCCACGGGATCTGCAATGTAGCTCCAATCCGCAGGGACATCGCTTTTTTCTGCCGTACTAGAATAAGAAATTTCCATATCAAAGGCTGCCAAACGATTGGCAATAGCGCGACCGATTCTTCCAAGACCTAGAACGCCAGCGCGGCGGCCGTGAACCCTAGCAGCCAGTGGTAAACCGCCTTCGCTTTGCCATTTGCCAGCAGCAACCAAATTGTGACCTGTGGCGATTGATCGTGACAATGCCAACATCATACCCACGGCAAAGTCCGCTACATCCCCCGTTAAAACACCCGGTGTATTAGTCACCTGAACATTATTTTCTTCAGCTGCAGCAACATCGACGCCGTCATAGCCAACGCCATAGACTGAAATGATTTCCAGATTAGGCAAGGCTTCGATAATATCGCGAGGCACGGCTAAATCACCACGCGTCGCCACGCCGCGAATTCCAGAACCATGCTCTGCCAGAAAGGCCGCTTTATCATCAGCTTCATAGAACCGGTGCACGGTGAAAAGCTCATCTAAGACAACTTGATCCCATTCGGGATAATCGCCTATTTGCAGAATCTCAGGTTTATTCATGGGGTATGATCACAGTTTGATTGATATCGATATCATTATTCCTATAGACATTGCATTGTCAAGCGAATAAGATTTTTCAACCAAAGCCTAAGCTATCACTAAAGAGAGAAGCCGAATGTTCACTGAAACCAAGAAAGCACTGACACATCAAGCTGTTATGACCATGCTGGCTGCTGGTATCGCGAAAGCTGAAGAAATCAAACAACCTCAATGTATCGTGATTGTTGATAGCAGTGGCGAACTATTGGGTGAAATCCGTATGAGCGGGGCTAAGTTTTTGAGCCGGAAGAGTGCTCTAGCAAAGGCGCTGACAAGTGCCTCTATTGGCGCGCCTAGTAGTGCGGTTCCTGAGGCACCGCGTGCGGCACTTGGCGCTGCTACTCAGGGGAGTGTGACTGGACTTCCTGGTGGCTTGCCTATTTGGGTGGACGGTGAGTTGGTCGGTGGAATTGGAGTGGGTTCTGGGTCTGGGGAGCAGGATGTGATTGTTGGAACTGCGGCGTTGGATTCGATTGGGGCGAAGATAGAGCAATAGATAAAAGCATACCCGAAAGGGAAGAAATTTATATTTTTTAGTAGTAGAATACTAAATATTGAAATTTATCAATCCTTGAGATACCAAAAATGATAGAGCAACTACAACTCTTATCTGCTCAAATACAGTCACAAACCCTACCGGACTATAAACGTTTTCTTTTTGAAAAGATTGATTTCAGCCAGCGTCTTATCGGGGTAATGGGTGCCCGTGGAGCGGGGAAAACCACCTTACTTCTCCAGTATCTGAAAGCTTACCGTTCAGAAAAAAAATCACTCTATATTATTGCTGACCATCCATTAGTTGGACAGCATGGGTTATTTGACATTGCCGATGCCTTCCAGAAAGTTGGCGGTCAACTGCTTGTCATTGATGAAATTCATAAATCTAAGAACTTTGAAATCGAATTAAAGCTAATTTATGACAGCTTTTTTGATCTATCCGTAGTATTTACTGGCTCTTCTGCAGCTGCAATCAACCATGCCAAAGCGGATCTTAGCCGTCGCGCCATGATTTATAACTTGCCAGTCTTATCGTTTCGCGAATTCCTAGAGCTGGAAACTGAAAAGCCATTTCCTGTCGCACCGCTAGATTCAATTCTCAGTGACCACCAGCAACTATCAATCGATATTATCAGCCAAATCAAACCTTTGGCCTATCTACCGAGTTATCTGGAGCATGGCGCTTACCCATTTTATAAAGAAGCAGGTGAGACTTATTTACCTCGATTATTAAGTGTTTCAAATCAGGTACTTGAAACGGATATTCCAGCGCTTTACCCCTTAGATTATGACAAGGTTAACGCACTGAAAAAACTGATGGTCATGCTGTGCCAAAGTGAGCCGTTTGATATCAATATTTCAAAGCTTTGCGGTGCCGTTGGATTGAACCAAAAGACAGTTTATAAGTATTTGGGGCTGCTGCAAGCGGCTGGTTTATTGCGAATCTTAGGCGCTAAAGCGAGTGGCATTAGCATTATTTCTAAGCCGGAAAAGTTATATCTCGATAATACCAATCTTTTCTCAGTATTTTGTGGCGAGTCCAAAGCAGGCACACGACGGGAGACCTTTTTTGCTTCGATGCTTTCCTATCAACACACGCTCAACTACCCCAAAGGTGGCGATTTCATGGTAGATGAGCGATATATATTTGAGGTGGGCGGGCGCTCAAAGACGAAGAAACAAATTAAAAATCTGGATGAGGCTTGGGTCGTTGCTGATGACATCGAAATTGGTAGTGAGAAGAAAATCCCGTTGTGGCTGTTTGGTTTTTTGTATTAGGCACTAAAAATGGCTGACACATGTGTTCTTAATCCCTGATACTCGCTTTTAAAAAATTCAAGCAGCCGCAAACAATATCTGCGCCTTCATCGCAACATTCCGATCATTAGCAATCGTAAACGCCTCGACTGCTTGCTCCATTGGCAAACTATGCGTAATCAACGGCTTCAAATCCACCAAGCCTGACTGCATCAATGACACTGCCGTCGCAAACTCCTCATGAAAACGAAACGAGCCACGAATCTCCAATTCTTTGGCGGTAATCGCCATCATAGGCACCGGCATATCACCACTCAAACCCAGCTGCATAATCACACCGCGAGGCCTCATCACTTCAATCGCACCCGCTAGTGCTTGTGGAGACCCCGTGCACTCGTAGTGCACATCAAACGTGCCTTTGCCCGCTTTGTATTGCTCCAACCCCTTGGGATCAGTCATCATATTGATAGTCTTGTCTGCACCGGCAATCTTTGCGTATTCCAGCGCGTTATCAACCAGATCAGTCACCACTATTTCAGCTGCGCCAGCACGACGAGCAGCAACTATCGCTAACGCACCAATTGGACCACAACCTGTCACTAAAACCCGCTTACCTAGCAATTCCCCTGCACGCCGCGTGGCATGCAAAACAACTGAAAACGGCTCCGCCATCGCCGCTTCGCCAGCCGTTAAACCATCGGCCTTCACACACTGTGAGGCGTCTACAATCAGCTCCTCCTGGAAAGCTCCCTGAATATGTGGGAAAGGCATTGCAGAGCCGTAAAAACGCATATTCAGACAGTGGTTTCGCATGCCTTCATCACAGTACTCACAGTCGCCACAGGGTCGAGAAGGGCAAATTACCACCAGTTCGCCTTTGTCAAAGCCACTAACGCCCTCACCTAGCTCATCCACATAACCAGAAAACTCGTGACCCGGCACCATGGGCTCTTTTAGACGCACCGTACCAAAGCCAGCATTGTTGTAATAGTGAAGATCTGAGCCGCAAATACCACCCGCCGCCACACGAATTTTAACTTGGCCAGCTTGAGGGTCTGGACAGGTGTGTTCTTCTATACGAAGATCCTTGGCGTCATGAATCACTAATGCGCGCATTTTTATTGCCTCGTGGTCGCTTTTATTCAGGGCATGCTTTAATTAATAAAGATGCTCGACAGAGTTGACTTTCCAAGTGTTATCGATAACATACTGAATTGCAAGCGCTATTCTTATGCTTGCAACCATCCTTTCCAGCGGCAAATGCATCAATTAATTGCCCAGATAACAAAGCTCAGGAGCTGTTTTGAATACTAAATCCAATATTTTCGATTTAACAGGTAAACGTGCACTGGTCACCGGTTCCAGTCAGGGTATTGGTTTTATGTTAGCAAAAGGACTCGCCGAGGCGGGAGCCGAAGTCGTTCTAAATGGACGCGATACCGCAAAGCTCGACGCAGCGGCTATCGAATTAAAAGCGCTTGGAGCAACGGTTTATCAATTACCATTTGATGCAACGGATCACGCAATCGTCGCAGAAGCGGTTAATGGGTTTGAAGCTAGCACAGGTGCTATCGACATTTTGGTGAATAACGCCGGTATGCAACACAGAACACCGCTGGAAGATTTCGACTCTGCTGCGTTTGAACACTTGATGAAAACCAACGTGACTTCAGTATTCAACGTGGGTCAGGCCGTTGCCAAACACATGATCAAGCGTGGGGCTGGCAAGATCGTCAATATCGCATCGGTACAAACGGCTCTCGCCAGACCAGGGATCGCGCCTTACACCGCCTCAAAAGGTGCCGTCGCCAATCTAACCAAGGGCATGACAACTGACTGGGCTCAGCATGGCTTGCAGGTAAATGCACTGGCACCGGGATATTTTGATACACCGCTTAACGCTGCTCTGGTTGCCGACCCCGAATTCAGCGAGTGGTTATGCAAACGCACGCCAACAGGTCGTTGGGGGCAGCTTGAAGAATTAGTCGGTGCCTGTGTGTTTTTATCCTCCCCTGCTTCAAGCTTTGTTAACGGACAAACGCTATTTGTAGATGGTGGAATCACTGCCTGTATTTAAGCGATGCCTAAACAAACACCACCACGATTGATGATCGTCATGGGCGTTTCCAGCTGTGGAAAGTCGTCTGTAGCCAGTGGATTGGCAGAAGCGCTTGATGCCGTTTTTCTGGATGCCGACGATTATCACCCTGCCAGCAATATTGAGAAAATGAGCCGTGGTGACGCACTTAACGATAATGACCGCTGGCCATGGCTGGAGCTCTTTGCCAATAAGCTTGCTGCACAGACTGACTCAGCGGTCGGCGCTTGCTCTTCACTCAAACGTGCCTACCGAGAGAAGCTGACTGAAGCAGCGGGCGAACCTATTTTGTTTATCCACCTGCATGGCAGCCGTGACTTGCTTGAGCAACGCATAGCCGCACGTGAGAATCACTTTATGCCGCCCAGTTTGCTGCAAAGTCAGTTAGATACTTTGGAAATACCAACGACCGATGAGCTTGCAATAACGATCGATATTAGCGGTACCAAGGCAAAAGTCATGCAACTCACTCTTGAAGCGCTTAACATAAAAGCTGAGCACCTAACCTAACGTACAACAGAGAAATAATCATGAGCAATAAAATTGCCTTAATCGGTGCTGGCGTAATGGGCCAAGCCATTGGAACTCGCCTGCTGGAAACAGGTAATTCTTTGTGCGTGTTTGATCGCAATCAACACAAAATGGATTCGCTGGTAGAAAAAGGTGCCACGATGGCAAGCAATCCTGCTGAAGTTTCTAAGGATACTGGCTATGTGATACTGAGCTTGAACTCAGCTGATGCCGTTGAGCAGATTGTCTTTGGCGAGAATGGCGTTGCGACAACGGCTAAACCGGGCACGATGATCATCGATATGTCATCGATTGATCCGGTTTCTACCAAAGCATTGGCGGAACGCGCCACTACTGCGGATTTACGCTGGTTAGACTGCCCACTTTCCGGCGGAGCACCAAAAGCATTGCTAGGCACGATGGCGGTCATGGTTGGTGGCGATGAAGCTGACTTTGAAGAATCTAAGACGGTAATGAATCACCTCTGCGCTAATTACACCTTAATGGGGCCGAGTGGTGCAGGACAAACCACCAAACTCATTAATCAGGTACTGTGTGCCTTAAATTTTGTCGCTGTTGCCGAAGCCACTCAGCTCGCGTTGGATGCTGGTGTTGATGCGGCAAAAATTCCTGTTGCGCTAAAAGGTGGACGAGCTGACAGTGCGATTCTTCAGGAGTTTATGGGCAAGATGGCAGCCAAGGACTACACGCCTGCTGGGCGCATCGACAATATGGTGAAAGACTTAAATGGCGTTCAGGACTTAGCACGCTCAACTAATACGGCGATGCCACTGACAGCAGTGTGCGCTGAGATTCATCGCTTGTTGACGGCTGCTGGCTTAGGCGCGGCAGATAATGCGGCATTAATGAAGTTTTATGAAGGGCCATCAGACAAGATCTAAAAAATACAAATCGGGCTGTTTCCGGGCTACTCAACGTAGTATTTATTGGCATTCCATACGTCCGGCGGTATGTCCAGATATCGTCAACTTTCCTTTTGTGACGCGAGTTAATTTATTATAGGGAGACATATAATAAAAACATGGACCCCCCGCCATGAAACGATCTGCCTTACTCGTCCTCACGCTAGTTGCGACTTTACTAACAGCCTGCGTGTCTGAGCCCTCTTCTGATACCAATATGTCTATGCCTAACTCTCCAGCAGCTAGCGTTGACGAGACAGCAGCGGAGGCTACTTCCGAGCAAGACAACTCATCGACTGCTGAAACCAATGTGAGTGCTGCAAACCCGATAGTTTCTGAGGATACCAATGCAGCGCCTACGATATCAAACGCAGAGTACACAGCTTCACAAGCTGAAATCTTACCTTGGCTGCGTGTACCCCTGCACTATGAAATCTTAATGGGTCAGCCACATCTCTGGGGTGAGGCAGGTTCGACCCTTTCTCTGAACCTTGCAGAGCCAGCTTTAGCTGAAACCACAACGATAGAATTAAACTCGACCGACAAATTATTGCCTCAGCAGTTGATCAGTTACTACGGTGCTAACGGCCAGTATTACCGTGCTCAAATTCAAAATATCGAGGGGAATAAACTGCTGCTAACCACGCCGCTTGAGCAAAATATTTCAGCAGGTGCTAATGCTTGGAATTTTTACAGCGACGGGTCACACCCCAACTATCGCGGCTATTACATGATTGCTGATTTCGCAGTAAGGCTTTTAGGTAAAGACAAGCTTAATGAAGGCGTGCACGTTTTACTAGGTGACAGTTGGTTTGATGATGGCAGTATGTTTGAACGATTAAAACAAAACTTACCGGCTGCCACACTCTTCAATAAGGGGATTGGTGGACATACTGCTGCCGATTTATTAGCACGTTTTGACGAAGACGTTTCGCCTCTTACCCCAAACTTTGTCTGGATACTAACCGGCACAAATGACTATTGGCAGGATGTAACCGTCGGTACTTATAAAGCCAATATCGAAACTTTGATTGAGAAGATCAAAGCGCTCAACGCGGTACCGATTATTTTTGATGCATCCGTTGGGCCTTTAGATTCTGGCGCAGACAACGTCACGATATTATCTCATTCCTATGTAACTGCTATTGAGCAACTGTTAGCTGGAAATTAAGATGTCCCTTTCTTTAATTGGATATTCATAAACTCACTTACTTATGGCTCACTAAACACCTCAATAAAGCAGGCCGCAATAATTAGCACTGCGCCACACCATGCCATCAACGACATGGCTTCCTCAGGCAGAAATAGACTCGCACTGACAACCGCCATTAATACTTCCGACATCATCAACAGCCCTACCCGTCCCGGAAACAGGAATTTCTGTGCCCAGAAAATCAACCACACCGAGGGCAAAATAATCGCTAATGAAATCAGCATTGACAATGGAAGACTAGGCAACACCGCATCTAAAGACGGCGGTTGAAAGTTCCCCATTAAGAAGCCAAGAACCACCGCGGACAACGCAGTAAAAATGAATTGAAACATCGTCATTCCGGGCAAAGGAACCGTATCGTAATGCTTAATCACAGCGGCTCCTATCGCCCAGAACAGCCCAGCTAAGACGGCAAATAAATCACCAATATTTAGAGGTACTTCACCACCACCAGAGACTAGCAAGCCAAGCCCAGCTAAGCCAATTGCAATAGCCACCCACCGCTGCCAAGTGGCTTTTTCGCCTAGCCAAAATATACCAATTAAGGTAGCCCAAGCAGGCGTCAGATAAAATAATAACGTCGCTCGAACGACTGAAGAGTAGACCAAACCTGAGGTATACAATGCCATTCCCAGACCAGTCAGTACGCCAATGAGCACACAGTGCCAGAACTGTTTTTTATGTTCCCGCCACTGCCAAACAACCAGAGGAAGCAGCACGATTGCAGCGGGGAAATTTAGTAAAGCAATTGCCCAACCACCAGAAATGCCCTCAGCTTCCAAATACCGCAGAGGTATCCAGTAGAGTCCCCAAAAAGAGGCGACTACAAAGATTATGATGGAAGTTATGCCTTCACTTGGCTCGGCAATAAAAGCCCTAAGGCTCCTCACTCTCTACCTGCTTTAAACTGCGACAAATCATCACTCACCTCACACCAATTAGAAGCAGAATCACGGAAGATATGCGCATCAGGCCTTAGTTCAATATCTGTATCGAGTGTTCCTAAAGAGAACTCCACGAGGCTGCCGTCGTCGCCAGACGCTTCAAAGATAAGACTCGAACCACAGTTTTCACAAAACTTTCGTTTCGTGCCGTTTGGTGCGAGGTAAGTCTTTAACAGCGACACACCCTCAATCCAATGGAAGTTTTCTGCCAAGGCTTCACCTAACGTCGCAAAAGCTGCTCCGTGAAACTTACGGCACATTGAGCAATGGCAATGCCCCATTCTCGGTTCAATTTTAGTGACTTCATACTTGATGGAACCACATAGGCACTCGCCCTTGTAGAGAGTACTCATAACTGAATCCAAGCCGTTTTGAGGTCGGTGTATTTATCTAAAGCATGCATCGATTTATCAACGCCATTACCTGACTGCTTAACGCCGCCCAAAGGTACCGTGACATCAGGGCCACCATAGGTATTCACATGTACGACGCCTGCTTTGATTGCTCGAACCATACGATGAGCACGGGATAAATTACCCGTCCAAACGGCGGCAGCCAAGCCATAGTTGCTATCATTTGCCATGTGTACCGCTTCGGCTTCATCTTCAAAACTCATCACGCCTAATACTGGACCAAACACCTCTTCACGCGCCAGTGTCATATCGGGTGTCACATCGCCAAAAATGGTGGGGGACATGAAGTAGCCACCGCTTTCTTGAAGGATCTGTTTGCCACCTGTAACCAGTCTTGCACCTTCACTAAGTGCGGTGTCAACAAAGCCCAGATTTTGCTTTAGCTGACGTGCGTTATTAATCGCACCGACTTCGTTACCCAGATCTAAAGGGTCACCTACGATCAGCTTTTCAGCGACGGCTTGCAGGTGATCAATAAACTCATCTTTAACCGACTGCTGCACTAATAAACGTGAGCCTGCCACACAGACTTGTCCTGAGTCACGGAAAATTCCCATCGCCGATACCATCGCTGCTTTTTTCAGGTCTTCTGCATCGGCAAATACAATATTGGGTGACTTACCACCGAGCTCTAAGTACACCCGTTTCATATTTGAACGAGCGGAATATTCCAGAAGTTTAC
>ENA-ORXR01002096-ORXR01002096.1-marine-metagenome-genome-assembly--contig:-NODE-2096-length-19593-cov-10.497540_pt1 | contig 19593 bp, 21 predicted proteins | sample MGYA00237866_ERZ511479 | MGnify/ENA metagenome assembly ERZ511479 | reverse complement strand
GTACGCCACAAAAGGTTACAGCTCTTGCGTCTCTCGCCGGACCCGCAATGCGGCTATGGCGCAACGCTTTGTGAAGCACACTTGGGGCGCTCGTTGGCATCCAGACACACCGTATCGGCCACCTCCCCATGCTGTGGGGCGATTTTTTTTTTTTGAATACCCCAGGCAGGCCTCAGTTTGATTTCGCTGCGTGCAGGACGTAGTTATGTAGTTGCCACGTGTGACTGATTTTGACGGAATTACATTCCATAACTGCATTCGTGTCGTATTTGTGATTTCCCGCGCTAACCTCGTTCACCGAGAGGAGTGCTGCAAGCCACCGGCGTGGTCAGCACTTGATTCTGTCGCACCGGGTGCAAACGTCTGCTTTCTCACTATCCTTCGTTCCCGCCCGAGACCCCCCCCGCCCCGCCCTTGCCCGCCAACGCCCCCTCCGCACTATCGTCACAGCTTCACTCGCCGCCACTCCCCTTGTGCCTTCGCTCCGCTCGCTTCAACACCGGCCGCTGCATCGGCGGCGGCCGCGGCCACGCGCCCGCCGGCCGCCGCCGCCGCACGCGCCACCCCCACGGGTACCCCCGCGACGTCCGCGGCGGCCGCCGTCTACGTGGCCCTTCGTCGGCAGCGGGTGGCACGCCAACCGCCACCACCCCCACCGCCGCCACCGCCACCACCGCCGCCGTCTCCACCGGCGCAAAGACGAGGCCGGCCTCGTCCACCACGGAGTTGAGGGCGGCGCCGAGGGCCTTCGCCGCGTCGGCACCGCCGCTGCAGCCGCCACCGCCGCCATCGACCGCCGCTTCGGCGCTGTCGACGCCCGCCGCGCCGGCGCCGTCAGTGCCCACCGCGCCGGCGCCGTTGGCGCTCACGACGTGCGCGGCGCCGTCGCCGCGGCACGGCCACCCCCGCGTTCACCAGCGCGACGTCGATGACCGCCGCGTCAGTCGCCGCGTCGGCGTCGGCGACCAAGAAGATGCCGATGTCATGGGCGGCCGCCGTAGCGGCCACGTGATTGGCCCGCCCGCCGACTGCATCGCCGCGCCCACCATTACCGCGGCCGCCTACGTGGCCGTCCGTGGCGGCTTGCGGCGCGCCAACCGCCAGCGCCCACAGCGCTACCACCGCCGCCATCTCCGCCGCCTCAAGGGCGACGTCGACCTCGGCCGACACGGCATTGAGGGTGGCGCGGAGCACCTCCGACGCGTCGGTACCTCTGCTGTACTAGCCTCTACCGCCGTCAGCCGCCGCGTCGGCGCCATCGACGCCCACCGCGTCGGCGCCGTCGACGCCCGCCGCGCTGGCGCCGTCGACGCCGGCCGCGCCAGCGCCGTCAGCGCCCGCCGCGACGGCGCCATTGGCTCTCACCACGTGCGCAACGTCGTCGCCGCCGCGCAGCTACCCTCGAGTCGACCGCCTTGCCGTCGACGACCGCCGCGTCAGTCGCCGCGTCGGCGTCGTCGGCGAAGCAGATGCCGACGTCGGCAGCTCCCGCCGGGGCGGCCAAGCGCTTGGCCTTCCAACCGCCGCCCTCTCCTCGCCCGCCGCTGCCGCGGCCGTCTACCTTGCCGTCGGTGGCGGCGGGCGGCGCGCCAACCGCCGCCGCCGCCGTCGCCGCCACCGCCGCCGTCTCCGCCGGCACAAGGGCGACCCCGACCTCGTCCAGCACGGCACCAATTGTTGTGGAGCGCTCGACTCGATGCCGGCGCCGCCGTCGCCGCCACCGCCGTCGGCCGCCGCGCCGCGCCATCGACGCCGGCCGCGCCGCCGCCGTCGGCGACCGCCGCGCCGCCGCCGTCAGCGACCGCCGCCCCGGCACTTTCGCCTCCCGCCACGTGCGCGGCCCCGACACCGGGCGCTCTGTCTGCCGTCGCGAGCGGCCGCCGGCGAGTCGGCGGCAGCTGCCGGGGGGCGGCCGCGCGGGCCACCTGGGGAGGCGGTGGAGGCAGCTGGCGAGGAGGGCGCTGCCGCCGCCCGCGGGGGCGGGCGGACCACCGTGGTGGGGGGCGGTAGGGTGGCCGTGGGCGTCGTGGGGCGGGGGGCGGAGAGGGGGAGGTCGGGCCGACCGTCCGACTAACCAGCTTGGGGGGAGGGATGGGGAGAAAGAGTGACGGTCCCAACGATGTGGGGACGCCACCGCCGCCCTCGAGCGGGGGGGGGGGGGCGGACGATTGGAAGTTTGTCGCCGTTCTAGGTAAGAAGACGGCGGTGGAGAGAAATTGATGAACACAAGCACGTTTTTGCGATTTACTTCCAGGTGACCAAGCCCGTCTCGTTGCCAATGTTCTCGCCCTCCGAAAAAATGTTGCAAAACAAACGGTCGTTGTGGACTGTGCTTGCACCGCCTGAGTGGATGACGTCGTGGCGAAACACAAGGAGGGTGCCACCCTTGATGCGGACGGCCACCGGCTCGCCCGCCTCGCTGCGCACAACGTCCAGCGACGCCTGGCGCCGGAAGATCTCGTGGCTGCCCCCCCAGAAGTTGACCGTCGTCTCCCTCAGCGCCAGGATAGCGCTGAAGCCGGGGGCAGCACCGTTGCGTAGCCACGGCCATGGGTGGTCCGTGTGTGCGGGCTGCACTGGGCAGCTGCCCGATGACCGAATGTGCGTCAGGTCCGACGCATGGTGGTGGACGCCGGTGATGGTATCGGCCGCCGTCGCGACCGCGTCCATGACCGCGCGGACGGCAGTCCACCCGGCAATGTGCTCCATGTTGGTCATGCGGGGGGTTTTGTCGTCGTTGTAGATATGTAGAAGCCGGGTATCGTCATGGCGCCTCTTTCCGCGGTGCGTCCTGACTCGAGCAGTCAGGTCCTGCCCATTGAAAATGGGCCGCATTGACAAGTTCGTCTTGTCGGCCAGCAGCTCCAACATGGTCGTCGTGGTGGCCACCGTCACCGCCTCGGGCACTTCCACCCAGCCACGGGTCATCAGCACAGCGCCCCTTTCAGCGGTGAGTACGTCCGACATGTTGACGCCGTGGGCGCCAAACCTGGCGCCCAGCGAAGGCGGGGTAATAGTTGGGGGAGAACGGGCACAGGGGATGGAAGACAGCGGCAGAGAAGGAAGAGGGTGGTTGAGTGAGGGGGAGGGGGGAGGGGGGCGCACGGCTCGGGGCTGCTGCACGCCAGCAGCGGCTGCTTGACCAAGTGGCCGGCGTCTGCGGGACCTCTGAGCACCTGCGTGTGTCCCGCGCCTCGTCTTCTTCGGGCGAGCCTCACCAATCGACTCTCGCTCGCTCATCTTGCGTGTGCGAGCTGCAGCACCCGTTGCGTCGTGCAATACTGTCCTTGACATCCCGGGTGCCCGACATGTATGCTGCTTAACACCCACGCGAACCGTCCACACAACGACGTCGCCGGGGTCCGCGAGATGCGGTGATCATCACCGCATCTCGATGGTGACACACGAAGAGGTCATCAGCCACGCATTTTCATCGTGCCTGGGGGGACTCTTGCCTGCTGTGGGCACCCAGTGGAACAGCACACGGCCTGATGCTTGTGTGAGGCAACAGGAGGCCACTGTCCGCCACAGCGAGGGCCCGATTCCCCGCTCTCAGCGTGGGAGGCACCTGTCGTGTCAGCAGCGGTGCGTACCCCGTGCCGACCGTCTGGGCTCGCGGAAAGCGGACATGGTTACCACGTAACTGCGGGACGCTGCATGCCATCATCTAAGCGTCCGGTGAAGAGCTATTGATTTCAGCACTTGCACGGAATTCTACTCGCAGAGCGTGCTTCACTCACGTTACTCTCCACGGTACAGCACTAGAGTGAACACATCAGCCAATGAGATCATGAGAGCTTGCATCACCTTGCCCTGTCGACAGGAAGATGTCACTTTATTGGTGGGTGGTATAGAGTGATTCGGCGGAATGCCGAAGTTCTGACCCGAATGCGGATTCTTCCTGTAACCGGCCGTGTGATTATTTCCTGTCGGTCGCCACGTCGGCGGCACGGGCCACGACCCGCGGGGGGTCGAGCCGTCGCTGTGCAACGGCCGTGCCTCGCGCGGTGGCGGGTGGCACGCTTCTTCAGATGTCACGCCCGCTCCACTCTTCCGCTCCCCTCTCCGCCGCTGGCGCGTCGCCGCCTCCCCTGTCGGTCGGCGGCCGACGCACCGCCTGCCGGCGCCTGCGCGCGCGCGCGCGGCGGCGTGCCGTGCGTTGCTTGTCGGCGCTCGCGCGCCGCCACCACCCCTTGTGCCTTTGTGGGGGGGTGGCTGCTGCTTTTGCTTTCTTCCTTGCCTTTGCTGTGGCCCCGCCGTGCGGCAGGCGCTCGCGCGCCCTCCTCTGCGGCTGTGCCGCGGCCCCTTGCCTTTGCCAGCCCCGTCATTGGCGACGTGGGGCGACGGTCGAGGCGGTGCAGTCCGCGGCGGGCGGTACAAGACCGCCGCGGCGGCGGGGCTGGCCACCGCCGACCCGAGTTCGGCAGCATCCAGTTCTTCTCGCGTACCCATCCCGCCCGCTCGACGTGCTCGAGCTCATTTAGCAGCCCGACGTACACAGCGCCCTTATTCCATTCTTTCCCGTCTCTTTGTACCTTTTTTCTCTCTCTTCTTGCAGGGCCGGATTTCCGGTCAGCTAGTAGCATTGGGGGTACTAGCCTAGCCTGCTTTGGAATTAAAATGTCCCGTTCCTGGCGTCTCTGTCCCTATACCTCTGGTTATGACCATCCTCTGACACGACTAGACTGCAATGGCTGACCAGTTGATCTGAACAAGCTGCGTTTCCCAGACGCTGGAGAGCACACAAAGTGTACGTTGGTCGTGTCACCCTCGCCGTTATCGCACCGGCCATCCGTAAGGAACACACAGCCGCTCGTTCTTGTCACAAAATAATGACGGGGTGTCGTCTGGCTCCTCGCGCCTACGCGACCCACGCGACCCTTTCACTCGCACCCCCATCCAGTGTCACCGTTGCGGAGCAGTGGGCAGGTCCGTTCAAGTGCCTTTGCATGTCGGACGGCCGTTCGGAGCGGTCGGGGCCGCTGCTCAGGCAGCGCGCGACAGGCTCCGGCTGCTCTCCACAACGCAATCGGTCGCGACCAGTGCCCACGCACCGCGCGACCCATCGTGACCAACCCTACGCACCCCCGCGCCGGTAGCAGGCGCCGCCCTCATCCCCCACAATGGCCAGGGAACCAAGTACGGGGGGGACGCTGCGCGGCTGGTGCCGTCCAAAATGCTGGAAAAGCGAAACGCACGGTGAGGGGCGCCGCGCGGGACACACGGGCGTGGCGGGTGCACTCCGCGACTGCCGCCGGCCGTGCGTGCCGCGCATACCCGTAGGTGTGCAGCACCTGAGGGTGGCGGGGGAGACGCCCCGGGGGGGGTGGGGGGGTGCGCGCCCCCCGCCGACGACGCCCAAAGGCACGGTTCCGGGGCGCCACGCAAGTATGCGAGTGGCGGCAGCCGCCGCCGCGGCAAGGCCCATCGGGCCACAATGGAGCGGCCGCCGGCCTATCGGCCACCCGCCATCCCCGCGGCGGCGGGCGCGGGCGGCACCTGCCCGCGCATTCTCGCGGCAGCGGCGGCGGTGGCGATGGCGGCAGCGACTTGAGAGGCGGTGGCACAGGCAGCGGCGGCGGCGCCGCCGCCACACTGGCGGCGCACCACTTGAGCTGCCGCCTGTGCGCCCGCCTCGCGGGCCACCACGCGCGCGGCGGGGTGGCGCGGCCGGCCGCTCCCGCCGCCGCGGGTGGGGACGGCGAGCGACGAGAGCGGTGGCGGGCGCGCCGCGCCGCACCTAATGGTGCAGACAGACGCGCGCTGTTCCGCACAGGCCACCGCCAATGGCGTGTCCCGCACGGGCGCCGGCCGCAGTGGTGGCCGCCGCCTGCGCCGCCACCGTCGACGTCTCGCGGCCGCTCGCCACGCACGGCGAGTCGCGGCCGCTCTCCACGCATGGAGCGTCGCAGCCGCTCCCCACGCACGGCGCAACAATTAACGGCAGACACCACGCGCGGCGTGTCGCGGCCGCTCCCCAAGCACGGCGCGTCTCTCCGCGTGTCATCCGGCCGCATCGGGCACAGCTCCGCTCACGGCACGGCCGTCTCCCCGCGCTGCATTTTGTAATCATTCACAATATTAGTTGCTTCTCGCCGGCTTTCCCGACTCGCAACGGGCACGAGCAAGCAAGCTTTGAATATGATCTCGCGCAGTACCAGGGACTTCTTTTCGAGGGAAGAATCGAGAGCTGGACAGAGGCAGCAACCACAGAACAGTTCATAAAGGAGCCATCGACCAGCGCACATGACGCTCACTGGCACCGTCGTCGTTGACGTCGTCGGCAGCACGACGTACCGCGCGCTTCGCATATGGGCAGCGCTGCGTGTGTTGCGCCGACGACGACGGGCAGCACGCTCCCCCGAGCTTGACGACGACATGGGGTGGGGGGGCTGAGCGCCCGTTTTTGGCCTGCACGCTGTTCTTGGCGCCCCTCACGGCGGCTGCCTTGAGCAGCGAGCGCCCTTCATGGGCTTGCACGATGCACTAGGCGCCTGTTCTATGGGCAGCCATACATCGAGCGCCCAAGCTTTTTGCAAAACAGCCTGGTTCGCATCGACCGACATCTGAGACTCGCTTGTCCGCAGTTGCGTTGTTTCCTTCCAGGCGGGTACGTTTTCTCTGATCTTTTTCACTGTGTTCGTGCCTGTGGTTTGTGGAAGAGATGTTGATTGTTGAGCTAGAAGGCTACACTCGTGCTGGTGATGGCCGCCGTAACGGGGGATACGAAGAAGGGAGATCCAGCAGGGACCGTTTCCTGGCCGTCGCCTAACTGCGGGGTCCGTGAGGTGTTTGTACCACAGCTATTTGTACGTTTGGCAGAGGGTGCGCAGAGACGGCCGTGCGCCCCAGCCCTGGTTGCTCCCATGTACCAATTTACGATGTCTCGCTCGGCTGCAGACGCGGCAGCGGCGGCGGCGCCCGGGTCGGCGGGCTTGCACGGTGGGGCCTGCCTTCACTTTCTGGGGCGGCAGTGGTTCATGTGCGCGAACCGCCGCTGCCACCGCCCAACCGTCACAAGAACCGGCCGCTGCGCTGTGTCGGGCAGCGTGCGGTCTGGTGTGGCCGACTAGCCGGTGGCTGCGGCCGTGCTCGCGGCTGCGCCGGGGGGGCAACCCACTGTCGGCACCATCTCCGCCGAGACACCGTGGCCCGGTGCCTCCACTGCTGCTCTGCACGTGCGGTGCGGCGATGGGGACGACGGCAGCCTTTTGGCTGCCTTGCCGCCAACGCAACCATGCCAACGATGCAGAATTTCCGTCAGCAGCAATGATCGAGCGTGGGGCCGCCGCCGTCGCCCACCACGCTACCGCCACCGCTACCGCTGCCACTATCGCAGCCGCCGCAAATGCACACGACCGCGCCGCCTGCCGCTTCCCGCGGTTGACAAATGCCATCAAGATGGCGGTGCCGGCGTCGCCTTTGACGGCCGGCGGACACTGGAAAGTCTTTCAAGTGCCGGAGACGGCCTCGCCGGAAGGATACGCGCGAAGCGTCGCTACCGTCACCGGCAGCACGCCAGCTGGCGGCCACCGCGTAGTGGCGCGCGTCACGGCACGCGCCGCGTGATCGAGGGGGAGACAGTGGCAGCGACTGTGGCGTTAAGCACTCGCGCGAGTCTGGGTGGTGGTCTCAACGGCAGTGGCACGCCTTGGCGGCGTCCAGCGCAGCGGGGGCGTTCATCGGGCGGGTCGTGTGTATTGTTACTGCGCGGCCAACGTGGCAGTCGGCCACCGCACCGGCCGGCGCTAGACCTTGGCGGGGGGCCGCCGCGGCTCTACGGAAGTCAATCGCCATTCGCGGTGCTGTCGGCGACACGACGGCCGGCGGTGTGTGTCGACCAGCGAGAAATCTACAAAACGGAAAACGAGCGACTCGCACCGACGCGGGTGTTTTCTCGGCCGCATGTGGCGACGGGGCGCCCAAAAGCGCCACTGCTCGCTACCGCTGCGGCTTAAGGCACCGTTGGCCGTCGATGGCGGTCGCTGCGGCGGACAAGCTCCGACGGCGTCCTATCGGGTGGCGCGTGGCGGTGGCCGCCGGTGCCACCACCGTTGTGCGGCGAGACCGCGGCGGACGTACCCGCCACCTGTGGCTTGGCAGCCGCAGCGGTAGGACGTAAGCTGGCAGAAGGAGGGGCCCAGGGCCGTTGCCTTGCCGTAAGTGGCCCCGATGCCGTCCGCGAAGTTTATTGGACGAGAGTGAGGTGCTCCCACGCATCCGTGCGCCACATACTTGATGGTATGAGCATTCTCCCCTTAGCCCATCCTCCCGTATCCCCCCCGTACCGCGAAGTGAATAGAGGGTGCCTGGTTGTAGCGCCAGTCGGCAGCCGTCCGTGCCGTCATCGCGGCCACTGCCGACTAGGCTAGCACGTCTATTAATCTGGCGCCATCCGGCCAGTAGCCCAGCACTCCATCCAGGCGTGAGGTGTTTTCACCAGTGTGACCAATGACTGTTGAGTGGGGCTTGACCGCATTCGTACTCGATTCGGACGGATGAAATTGGCGCGTGACTAGTACTCAAGATGGCATTGTGGCCAATCAGACGTCTCGGAAGAGATGATACATATGCCCCCATGAGCCCCGCGGACAGGCCCATTCTACAGTCCAGTCACCGCAGGCGTACGACTGAGCTCGGCGTGGTAGTGGGCCGGTTTGTACGATACGCCACTGCGAAGAGATAGATACTGTTTGTACACAAAGAACGAATTCGACAGAACAGCGTGAGGCCCACAATGATGAAGAAACTGTGGTGCCTATCCCCCACCCGTACGTGACTGGCGGCCATCGTTCACAATACGGGACACCCAGCCCCCTCCACACCTGTCACTGGCGCGGCACACACGTCGTGCAAGTGAGCCACGCAGCGTGCCTGTTGGTGGGGCGTTCGCCGCCATTCGCGACGCGTGCAGGATGCGCAGGCTAAGTAGCCAGTACATTTCCAGCAGCCCTACCGGCTCCGTCCACAGGTTGCTTGACCACGAAAGCATCCGCAGTTCGTTAGCCCAGGGAAAGTGCTCACGGAAAATCGGCACGAACACCATCATCGGTGGGGTGTCGAGTACCAGCATCCCGTCGTCTGTGGCCTCGAATGTCATAATCATAGAGTCGTGGACGATAGTCAAGATAAGGCCCCGTCGGAGGAATGCCCGGCCCAGGTGCAAGCAGGAAGAGCACGCGAGCATCACCAAGGGATCTTCACGCTCCATGTCCGTGAGCGTCAGCGCCACGGCGGTGTCTGACTCTGTGGGCGTGTTGCAGTATAGTACGACGTGGGCTATGTTGCTCATGCAAATGGTTGGGTACCGGCGACGTAGCAACGGGGCGTGGCTCTCAAGGCCATTCGCAGAAAATCGGGCGCAGCGTTGGTGCATGTCGGGCAGAAGGCGGGTGAAACGCGGGGGAAACCCCGGGAAGAGACCTAGTGAAGTATGGGGACGGAAGTATGATGGGAACCTCGAGAGCGTGGACCGCGATCTGCTGGCTGGTCACCACGGGGCGACCTCGAGAGACGAGGGAAAGAGGCCATCTTTTGGTCGTGCACAGGGAACACTGTGCCGGCGTGTTGGAAATCAGGAGCACCTCCAGGAAAATTCAGACCATCTCATTGGCTCAGGCTGCGCAGATTCTACTACCAGAACATGGGTGACAAGTCATGTGTGGACCCAAGGCCACTGATAGCTTGTTACAGCTGCTTTCGTGCTCCTCAAGTGGCCTTGCTCGGATGGAGGCAGCTGGGACACACAACGCTTGGTGGCCCAGCGAGACGTGTCCCGATCGCGACTGCAGACGCACGGCGCGTGCGCCAAGCATCCTTTTGTAGGGTGCCGTGAGAGCTTGCGACTAGTGTCAGGACATCTCTTCTGATGTCCGCAACGAAGGAGATTCTTGGCGCAGGTCGTCAGCCGCTGCACATACGTTCCAGCTTGTGTGCACCTTCACCTCACCAGACCCATTCCTAGCCGTCTCTCTTCCGTCCGATTGCCCGGCCAGAGAGTTCCTTCACATGTACATTGCGAACGCTGCACACTGCCAAGCGGTACGCTCAAGTGGCAGCCGCGCTGCGGTGGCCTTTACACAGAGAGGGATTCCTGGCCACAATACACCACTTTCATTGAGTCCTGACTGACTGTGGCTTCCAAGCAAGCGGGGGCTATCGTGCGAGCAGAGAATCTTGCCACACAAGGCTTTGAGGTGGCTCTCTGGAGGACGACGTTCGGGCCTAGCCCGGTCAGTCTCTGTTGCCTTTCTGGACTTTGAGCCACTCTTCCACCCTCTTCGAACGTATACCCCCTTACGCACATTTGCGCTGGGACGCTGTGAGCTGTTGACGGCACCAACGCAGCCTTCGCTAAACCTTGAGACGAACCTTCCGGCACAGGCGACGTAACGGTGGGCACAGCCTCGGCGGGCGCCACCTGAGATCTTGTGGTCTGCTAAGAGCACCGTCTCAGGACTCGAGCTGCCGTGATATGGGCCCCGCCACTGGAAACGCAATATAGACCTCGAGCTCGGTGGGCGCCAGCTGCAACCGCCATCGCGTGACGCCGCCGCGAGCGCTGAATATGTTATCGGAGGCGGGGGCGACCAAGAGCCACGCCGTGGCGGCGTCGGCCGACCGAGAGGTATTTCTGCCCTCACTCGCCGCGACCGCCGCGGCAGGCAGGATCAGCACCTGGTTGGTGCCGAGCGCCCCGTCCACCAGGAGCAGGCAGCCGATGTCAGGGGCTTGAACACATCTGCTGACCTGTTGCAGGCAATGAACAACACAATGGGAGTGGTGGGCCACGGGGCCGTACGGTCGGTGGGGGTGTTCAGCAAGTATTTGAAGGTGCACCAGCCACGAATTGTGGCTTCGCGCGTAGGGTTGAGCGCCGACGGTGTTTTCCCCGACGGGGAGGATAGCAATGAGAGCCATGCCCCGGCTTCTTGATGATGGGTGTGCTTCCTAGTGCGACGGTGGTATCTGTACGGATGAGGAGAAGATGGCTGCGTCTGCAGGAGATGTGTGAGACGATTACGTCGCTTGTGCTTTCCTGGAGGCCTTGAGTATTGCAGCGGACGGGGGAGCGGCGATGCAGAGCCAGGAGGGAGGGGTGAATTGGGAAAGTGTGGCCCTTCGGATAGAGGTGCGGCTGTGTGGTTGTGGGTCTGCCTGGTCTGTTTTACGCTTCAACGCTTACTTTATTGTCCATCGCACATACAGGTAGACTGTCCTCGTGTGTCACCCTGCAGGCGTCACTAACTCCTGGATGAGCTAACACAAGACGAGAGAAAAATGAGTCATGTTCACCATCAATGCGAGTCCCCACTCCGCTCAGGTGGCTGGTCACAAGGAGGACGGTCAGCACCAAGTCCGCCACCTCGTCCCCCACGCCTTTCTGCCCCATCCCGTCCTCGACCACCCCGCGCGTCCCGAATCCGACCGCTCGCGCCCCTTGTGCCCCCACCCCATCCGACCCCATCCCATCCTCCAGCCCATGGACCAGGAAGAGCTGGTGTCGTGCTCAAAGGCAGCAGGTTTGGAAGAATGGTACGAGACACACCTCTTGGCGGAAGCTGTGACGCCAGCGGTGGAAGCTGTGACGCCGGCGGTGGAAGCGTAGGTGTGCGGAAGGGTGTCGGCCGGGGAGCCAGTCGCGGATAAGAAGAGGCGGGGGAGGGTGATGCAGACGCGGCGGGGGAGGTCCGCGTGCCATCAGACGACGGCAAGGCGGCGCTGCTCCAAAACGCCGCCCCACCGAGCATGACAGGGGTGACCGGGCCTGCGCGCCAGACCTGCCCGGCCTGTCTGGCCTGGCCGCCCGTCCCGCTCCGAAGAGTCACGCACGCGGACTGCTTGTTGTGGCCGGGGCACGTCGCCGAGAAGCAAATCTGACAATGGCGCCTGCCTCGCTTCTTTGGCGGGGCCCCCGCCGCACCGTTATCCGTTGGGTTGGCTCCCACTTGCGCGCTAGAGCCGCCGCTTGTCGCACTTGTTCTTGAGGCGCTACCCGCCACAATGGCCACCATGCCACCCCCTGCCCTTTGCCTCTCGTCCCGGCTCGACCGCTTCTTCGCGTACGCGGCCAAGGCAGTTTCCGCGTCGCCATAAAAGCTGGACGGGGTGATGGAGGCATCGATCCCCGGATATTGCGGTGTGTCCAACGCCGTCGCAGCCAGCGTCTCGGCGGACCCAACTCCGCCACCCGCCGACGGCGAAGCCGCGCTGGGGCTGGCCATAGGCGTGGTTGGTCGCGTCAACGCTGGTTGGCGGCGCCCTCGTCTTGGTTGACGCGGGGGTGGGCGCCCGGACACGGGGGAGATGTCCATTGCAGCAGCGCCAAAGTCGATCGTGGACACGTTTGAGCCTGCGATTGTTGTGCGGGACTTGTCGGGATGCGACAGCAGGATCGTGCTCGTCACGTTCTGCGACCGCTCGTAGAACGACTGGTACAACAGCATGTGGCTTTGGGACTTGAACCAAAGCGTGGGTTGCTTGAAGCCGTAGCGCTTTCTGTCTTTGACGGAGGCGAGCTGCTCCGCCCGTCGGAGCCAGTCGTCCGCCACGACGCGGTTGAAGTCGACGGTCATCTCCGTCGCCGACGGAGCACGACGCAGATCGTGACGCAACCGCCGCATGACGTCCTGGTAGAGGATCTTCTCCTCCTTTGTGTGTACCGGCAAAAGCGGTACGTTGGTGCCCATTGCCTTTGTTAGGTACCGCTTCTGCGTTGAGAGCTTGGGCAGCAGCGGGGAGATCTGGCTCAGCATGGCGGCTTCTGGCAAACCACAGTCCTCGAGCACATCAGGGGAGAGCGTGGTGACGCCGCAGTAGAACTCTGGAAGGTCAAAGTCAGCGGCAAGGAGGTGCGAAAAGTGGGAGAGCCGGCTCTTAAAGATGTGCTCCCTCAACTTGAGGATGTCGTCGAGAATCCACACATCCGAGTGGCCAATGTTGGTCGGGCCTGATGGGGTGTTGCGCATCGCCCGCTCGTTGTGGCGCAGAGTCCACTCCAGCAGTGAGTAGGAGATGAGCTCTGCCGACGCCCCCTTCATGCCCAAAAAGTTCTTGACCAACTTTTGGTGCACGCTCCCCTCGTTAGAGTTTGTGCCACGCGAGCACAGCCACAGAGGGAGATTGTCTTGGTCGCGTCTGCGCAGCACGTAGAGGGGAGCGCCCACGGGGTCGGTGACCCACCCACCCTTTGCCGTTTGGATGACATGCCGCGCCGCCTTCCACGTCGCCTCGTTGAAGAGCGGCTGCTTCGTACTCGCGTCGACGATCTTGCCAAAGTCAGCAAACAGCTTTTCCAGGCGCGGCACGATGACTTTGGGTGCGGGCACGGTGCGCCGCACCCGCCGGTTAACCCAATCAGCCTGGCGGTAAAGGACCTCCCGCCAGGTCATGCCAGGCCACTTCTCGGCCGCGACGTTCCGCGCAGCCTCGGCGTCCGCTGAGTTGTAGAACATGAGGGCGTGGGAAAAACAGCGACTGAAGAGCGCCGTGGCACCGTGGTTCTTTGGCACACGCCGAAGCACACGGTCCATTAAGTGCATGATATCGCCCTTGACACCAGACGTCAGCCCGCGCGGAACGGCGGGGCCGCCGTTGTCCTCCTCGCCGTCCTGAACCTCCGCTTCGTCAAGCAGGCCGTCGTCGCGGGCCTCAGCAGCCATTCCCGCGCCTCCCCACGTGCCGCCGTCATCATCATGGTCTCCAGCAACGCCGCCTCCCCCCACAGCTTGGCTTCCCACGCCCGGCACAACACCCAGGTTGTGCATGTGGTCTATCGGCTCTTGCAGGTCGGCTAGGGCGTCCATGGCACCGTCCCCACGTGGGACAGGTGGGACGGGGTGGGCAGCTTCGGCACGCTGGTCGGCAAGACGCTTCTCAATGGGATGTGAAGCGTCACGCAGGTGGACGCGTGCAACAACAAACACAGGTTCCGTGCCAATCGTCTCGCTGCGCTGCACCAGAGCCGCCAAAGTTGACGGCTGCCGCTTGCTAGCGAACGGTAGGATGAACGACGGCACAAGGACTCGCACCACCCTCACCCACACGCGCGCTTTCGCGCCAACGGTGAATCTTCCGTTCTTGGCCGGCTGCTCGTCGGCAATTACACAGACAGCCACCCGGCGCGAACCGCTAGAGTCGGTGACCAGCAGCTCCATCGCCTGCAAAGACGACGTCGGTGCCGGTACCGGGCTGGAACTCTGCAGGATGTGCTGGTAGACGACCAGCGACGCGTAGGAGTCTAGGGCAGCGTACTTTTGTTGCTCGACCGACAGCGGTCTGCTCCAGTTGGAAAGCCGCACCTCAGAGTCCTTGTCTAGCGTCTTCTTGAGGAGAACGCTCACCAGGCCCGCCAGGCCAATCGTGGCGTTGCCCACCAGCTGGCGGGATTTCGCAAAGGTTCCCAGCTCCACCGTGCTTGCCGAGGCCGCACCGTGCTCAACCAGAAGCTTCTTGATGTCGCCACCTATGCTCTTTCCGGCTTTCACGATGGCCGGGTTGGCCAAGAGGGCCTTGAGTCTGTGGGGGAAGCTTGACATACGCGACAGGTGAACAATGAGCGTCTCGGAGGGTGATGAAACTTGCACAACACGCACAGCGCCCCCCTTACGCCCATGTAGCCCTCCGTCGAGGTTCCACTCTGCGTCGAGCCCGACAACGCGGCAGCCACCCTCGCCACCGACCTCCTCCAGCATCAAATCGATGGCCGTGTTGGCCTCGTCAATGCTGGTGATGTAGTGCACCACGTGGCTGCCTGGGAAGACCAGCATTGGCTTGGTCGGGACCGCAGATGGGGACAACGACACACTCGTCTTGCGCAGGCCGGGGTAAACGCCCTCAAGAAAGGACGCCTCTGCCGTCGGGTTGTCCGTAAAGAAGACGTCAATCTGCAGCGCTGGTAGCCCCAAAGCGATCGTCCGCTGCTGCACACTCATCAACATTTGGCGCAGCTCCTCAAGAGACTTGGACTGGGTGAGAATCGTGGCCATAACCTGTGTGTGCTCGTTGACGAGCGAGTACGCTGCCATAAACAGCTGCTTGCCGTTGAAGGTGAAGTGGCACTTAATGATCTTAAAAAAGTGGTCGCCCGACAGCATGCGGGCGGGTACCATCGCGCACCGCTTCCGCATCAGCACCGCCAGCTTCTCCATTCCGCGCGTATACACCGAACGGAAGAAATTCTTCGAGCCATGGCAGCCGCTCGAGCCCGTTGATTCAGAGAATTCCGGGAAGCGGGGGAAGTTGGCCGCCACATCTGCCGAGCAGCCCGACACACGAGAGTCTCCACATGGAGAGTCCTCCATCACGTCCGTCAGCCGCGACAGGTAGGCGAGCTCCTTGCGGTGGTGGCGGCGAGTGTGGTTCTCGCGGATAAACTCGGCAAACGGCCCGAACCCGGCGCCGCTCTCGGTCCACGTCCGCATGGCGTCAAAAACCATTTGAGTCACGCCTAGGCGATGGGTGAAGACCACGGGAAAGGTGAGCTTGACGTAGGGAGGCGCCTTTTCGAGCAGCTTGGCGTGCCATGCTGGAAAGCAGTGGTCCTTGTGCTTCTTGGCGCAGCGATAGCGACGGCTCACTACAAACACGCACTCTTCCATGTCAATGACCCTACGAAAGGGTGACCACCCGTCGAGTGTGACTGCATCGCTGCCGCACGACGGGCAAAACGGGCGGTAAGGCCCGCGGATGTCAAAGGGTGAGTACACGATGATGCGCGGTAGGAGGTGGTCCTCCGGACAGAGTACTCTGTGGGTGGCGACGGGATCGGGGGCGGGCACACTGAACGTCTTCAGGCCGACCAGGAAGAAGTTCTTGAACAGGATTCTCGCCTTGAACCAGCGCAGGTACTTAGGCAGCGACCACCGCACGGGGTTGGCACCACCCGCTCGGGGACGTGGGGGAGCAGGGCATCGGGAGTGCCCGCTACGTCCTGCAGACGTGGTTTCCGTCGGACCCGCTTGTGCTGCAAAAGGAGTCTCCGGGGCAGTCGCCGACGTCATGGCAGCCGGCAGGTTCTGGGAGGCGGCTGGCGACGGGGCGGTCGGCAGTGTCGTGGCAGCCGGAAGCAACGGGGCCCTCGTCTGAGTCGGCGCAGCCGGAGCCGTTGGTGTAGTGGGTGCCGTTGAGGCTACCGCCGTCGACGGCGTCGCAGACATTGCCTGAGCTGCCGACACACTTTGTGCTGCCCTGCTTGACCGCGGCGCATCGCTGTTGCTTGGAGAGGAGGAGAAGATTGAAGCCGGCACGGAGCTGGTGGTTTCCACGCTCTCGCCCGCCTTGGTCGCACAGGAGGGCGCCATTGCGCCAACAGCCGAGTGAAACTCCCAGTTTGGAAATTCCTCCTCTTCAAGGACCTCATCCCCAACGCCGCCATTGCACTCTGCCTTGTCCACGGCATCTGGGAGAGAACGCTCGTCCCAGTCGATGCCATCGTCGCCTTCTTCCAACCCGTCCTCCAATTCCCCCGAAACCTTGTCCGAGCCTTCCGCCTCCTGGTCGTCCCTGTCCAGCACCGCTCGTACGATTTCAGGGAGCCCATCCGTGGGCACACCATCCATCGGTGGGAACGCGCTTGTTGAAATCGGTTGTGATAAGCTTATGGTTGTCAGCGGACCCGTTGTTGGCCACGAGCCCGTCAGTGGCGGCCCTGACGCCCCGTCTGTAGGCGAGACGCACGTCGATGGCTGCGCTGACGCCAACTCTGCTGGCGACACGCCCGTCGGTGGCTTTGGCGACGGGCCCGTCGGCGGCGGCGGGCCTGTCGGTGTCGATGCGGCCGTCATCGCCAACGGGCCCGTTGGTGCCGACGCGCCCGTCGGGGGCCTCGCACATGAAAGCGGAGATGCGCTCGTCAGCTGCGACGGAACCGTCTGCGGCGCCGCGCCCGTCCGTGGCGGAGGTGACGCTCCTCTCGGTGGCGGCTGCGACGAGCCCGGCAGTGGATGCCCGGTCCGGTCGCCCGGTGATGCCACTCTACCCCCGGCGGCATGGCTGCGGCGCGGCGCCTTGTCCCCAAGCGGCGCTGCAGCAGCGCCACCACGAACAGGGGAGTTAGAATTGGCGCGCGCAGCACGTCCACCGAGCGGGAAAAGCCGTGTCTGGCTAGGATCAAGGGCGGCACGCTGCGCCCCGGACGGACGTCCAGCACCGGCGCGCCGTCCACCGCGTGCCGGCATGACCGAGCTGCACAGCAGTAGAACGGAGGGAGGAGGAGTGCAATCAAGGGGGGACGGCACACGATGTCGGCGTGGAGATGGGAAAGAGGAAGGGGCGTGCGCACGGCCGTGGAGAGACAAGAGACGCGCGCCACAGTTCCCGCGATGAGCAATGGCGCGAAGGGACCGCGCGGGAGAGTCGAGCGCGAGAGCGGCCGGCGCGCGAGTGCCGTAGGCGAGAGCAGCAAGCGCGGGCAGCCAGTCACGGTCGCTGGTCGGAGCGGTGTGCGTGAGCCCGTTCCCGCGCGCGCGTGCGATGGCAGGTAGGCGCGCGCGCGCGTGTCGTGGGCGGTGGGCGTGCCAAGTGGCGGCCGGCGGCGGCGCTGTGAAGCCCGTACCTTGGGCGAGCGCAAGGCAGCTATTCAAGTCCGATGGGAAAGAAAACAACTTGCACGGTGTGATGTCCAAGCAGTCTGAATTCTCTCATGTGATTGGCCATATGCTATGCCGGTAGCGGCTCTTGACTGGATCGCGAACCACCCCTGCCTTACTACGTGTATGAATCAGAGCCAATCATGTTCATCGTGGAGGCAGCGGAATGGCTGACGCGCCGTCTGTTATTTATCACCTCGTGCGATGTGAGCCAATCAATCGGGCTGTTAACCTCCCCACAGCATGGGGAGGTGGCCACCGTATCCATACTCGTGATGTGATGGCGGTTACAACGGTGTAAAGATCTCCCGCCAACGGCCGCCCCAAACCTCTGCACAAAATTTTGCGGGGAAAACCATCCTCTCATGGCTCATCAGGGGGGTTCCGCAAGAAAATGCGGGGTCCACAACACCCAAAACAGCCATTGTGGTTCTACCCCACTTAAGGAGCACAGCGCTGGGGTGCCCCCACGGCTGGTGCAGCGGGTGGCACTGGGCCCGGCAGAGGCGGCCGGCCCGGTGGCGGCAGCAGCGACGCCGGGCGCGGGGTGGGGGAGGTGGCGGCCGGCTCTGGCAGTCTGTGGTGGGCGGGCGGTGAGAAAGTGTCGCACTGTTCGTATTTGGGTCGGTCGCAGATTAGCTGTGACCGTATAGTTAGTTGTAGTTTACGGTAGTTTCTGATGGGATCCATAATGGATCCCGACGCGTCTCCCGGCTTGGCGCCGGTGCGACGGCAGTCGTCGGCGGCCGCGTACTCGGCCGTCACCGTCCGCTTGACGGCCGCCGCCGAGTCCCGCCTCGCGACGTGGTCGGCTTGGGACATCCACTCCGTCGTCCTGCACGCCGTCGGCCACTTGGACGTCTACTCGTTGACCACCTTCCAGGTCCTCCGCCTCGCCGCGCTGATCCAGGGCATGTGGCCACGCTACCCGTCGTGCAACTCCCAGCGCCTTGCACCGAATGCTACCCGCGCTACTGTCCTGGCCTCCTACCTCGCCGGCCTCCTCGATCTGGTCGCCGCCGTCGCATACCCGCCGCCGACCGCGGCTGGCTGGATGGCCCACCAGGCGACGCTGCCGTCCTTCGACGAGCTTACCACCCACTCGCCGGCGCCGGCGATCACGCCCCTCCACGAGCGGCTGTTGCTGGCCGCTGCCCTGCCCATGCGAGTGCCGGTTCCATTGGCTGCGCCACCAACCGAGGCGGTGCTGCCGACCCCAGTCATGCTGCCGGCGTCCGCCGTGCCCCCGCCCTTGCCGGTGGCGACGGCGGTGCTTCCAATGGCGCCCACGGCCGCGCCGACGTCGGCTCCGACGCCCTTGCCCCTGTTCGTGCCGCTGCCGCTGCCGCCGCCGGCCACGCCGCCAATCCCGGGATCCGCGGCCGTTTCCGCCTCGCGGCCCAAGGCGGCGAACGCGCTGCCGCCCACGGCCGGGCCCGCGCCGACGCCCATTGCTGTGACCGCGCCGACCCTGATGGCCGCACCCGCGCGGACGCCCAAGCCCCCGTCCGCGCTGACACCCTCGGCCGTGCCCGCGTCGGCGCCCATCGCGGTGTTGACGCCCCCGGTGGTCCCGCCGACGGTGCCCGCACCCGGGCTGGCGCCGAAGGTGGCATCGACGACGATTCCGCCCGCCGCGGCGCCCTGCCCCCGTGTTTTGGCGTCGCGCCGGCCGCCGGCTGCGCCCGACCCGGCGGTCGCCGCCCTCCCCCCCGCCACTCCCGTGGCGACATCTGCCGCCGCCCGCGGTGACGACGACGGGGCCTCCAGCGCCCCCGGCGGCGCCGACGTTGGCTACGCCGCCGGCGCCGACGCCCGAGAGGCAGACCTCGGCGACGCCCCAGGCTCCGCCTGCGCCCTCGCTCCCGGCCGCATTTGCGCTGCCGTCCGCTGCTGGCCCGCGCCACCGCCACGCAGCGCGCTGCGCCCAGTGTTGGCGCCTCACCCCCCCCCCCCCCCCCCCCCCCCCCCCCCCCCCCCCCCCCCCCCCCCCCCCCCCCCCCCC
>ENA-ORXR01002095-ORXR01002095.1-marine-metagenome-genome-assembly--contig:-NODE-2095-length-19597-cov-5.468340_pt1 | contig 19597 bp, 18 predicted proteins | sample MGYA00237866_ERZ511479 | MGnify/ENA metagenome assembly ERZ511479 | reverse complement strand
TCACTCGCTTGGGGAACTTGGTCCCCTTGCCCATGGCATCGCCCGTGCCAGCGATACCGACCGGCACGACCCGGGCGCCGGTCTTTGCCGACAGATACGCAACCCCATCAAAGACCTCGCTGACCTGCTGGCCCTCTTGGCGGGTTCCTTCGGGGAAAACGACCATCGCATCGCCGCCGTCGAGCAACATTCGGGCTGCTCGAAGCGCCTCGCGATCAGCAGTTCCACGCTCGACCGGAAATGCACCCAGCGCCGAGATAAGCCACGCAAAGGGCTTGTTCTTGAACATCGTGTGTTTCGCAAGTGCTCGACATCGACGGCTCGATGCACCGGCGACCAGCAGCGAGTCCAGGTTCGACCGGTGCACCGGCGCCATGATCAGCGGTCCGTCGACCTTGAGGTTGTCGACCAGGCCATGCACCTCGACCTTGAAATACGGGTACATGATTCGCCGAATGAACGACAAGACCACCTTGTACACCTTGAGCGACGACGGCTTGGCGCCAACCTCGAGTGCAAATGCTTGCGGGTCCTCTAGTGCAGCCACGCCACGAAGTTAATCGCTGTACGCATCGAGGCGTGCACCTGGACCCGTGCTCGCCGTCGTAAACCGGTATTCTGACGGCCATGACCCGCCGCACGACTCTGGCCGCTATCGCCGTTGCGATCCTGGTGTTCCTGCCGAGTTGTCGACGCGAAGACAACAGCATCCCCCCGGTCGAGACTCAGGACCGCATCATTCAGACGGCGACCCAAACCGACGACCCGTCGATGCTGGTGCTCACCTGGGATCCTGCCCCGTGCGAGACGTTCCAAGAGGTCGAGGTCGAACTCACCGAGGACTTTGCGAACCTCACCATCCGCGTCATTGTCGATGTCGACACGTGTCCGCCCGGCGGCTTCGACCAGACCACTGTCGACCTTGGCGAGCCACTTGGCGATCGCGAAGTCTGGGATCGCGCATTTGGCAACACGGTTGCCCTCAACGAGCCGCCCCAGTTCTAACGTTCGGCGAAGCGAAGTGCGCGCCGGATCTCGTCGACTCTGGCCAGGCAGTCGTCCGACCAATCCAGCTGTTTACCCAAATGGGGTATGCGATTCGGCTGTTGCTCGCTCAGCTCAATACAAAGTGGCTAGAACGTCCCAGAAGGTCGGGAACGTCTTGTTCACGCATGCCGGGTCAGCAATTTCGATACCAGGCGCCATCAGCCCGGTGATAGCGAAGCTCATCGCCATCCGGTGGTCGTGATAGGTCTCGATGGTGGCTGGCTTGGGCATGCCAGGCTGCACCAGGAAGCCATCTTCTTCTTCGATGGCGTCGATGCCCAATCGCTGCAGCTCGGTTACGACTGCACTGATTCGGTCGGTTTCTTTCTTGCGGATGAAGTCGATGCCGGTGACTCGTACCGGCCCTTCGGCAAATGGCGCAATCGCTGCCAGAGTCTGGGCGGTATCACTGATTTGAGACATGTCGACATCGACGCCCTTGAGTGTTCCGGTACCTCGGACTTCGATGGAGGCTGCCTGAACCCGCACGTCGGCACCCATTTGTGCCAGCACCTCGACAAACCCGACGTCGCCTTGCAGCGCCTTCTGACCGAGGCCGGAGATCTTCACCCGCCCGTTGGTCACTGCGGCTGCGGCAAAGAAGTATGACGCTGCCGACGCGTCAGGCTCGATCATGTAGTCGCTTGCGCTATAGCCAACGTCTGGAGCGACGACAAACCGGTTGGGGCTGGGCTGAGACACGGCGGCACCGAATGCTCGCATGACCTGGCATGTCATGTCGATGTAGGGCCGTGAAACAATATCGCCTTCGAGGTCGAGCACCAGGCCTTCTGACGTGCCGGGAGCGGCGAGCAACAGTCCGGAGGCAAACTGGCTGCTCACGCTGGCGCCGAGCGTGAGTGCTCCCCCGTCGAAGCCGCCACGAAGGTTGAGCGGCAGCGTCTCGGGCGCAATTGTGACCCCCATCGTCCGCAGCGCCCGGACCGTTTCGCCCATAGGGCGGGCTCGCATCTCAGGCGCGCCGTCGACGATGTAGACGCCCGAGCCACGAGCAGCGAGCGGGGTGGCAAAGCGCGCGGTCGTGCCGGACATGCGTACATCGACAGTCAGGGGCCCAGGCGCAAGGTTTCCGCCCGTGCCGGTGATTGCGAAGGCGTTGGTTTCGTCGAGGGGTGCAACATCGGCACCGAGTGTCGTGATCACGCCGAGCATGGCCTGGGTGTCATCCGCGTCGAGCACACCCCGAAGTTCGCTCACACCATCGGCCAGTGCGGCCGCCACGAGCGCTCGGTTGGTGATCGACTTGGACCCCGGCACCACGACGTCGGCATCGACTGGGCTCGTGAGCGGTTCGATCAGCATTGGCTCGGTCAGCATGCGGCGACGGTAGCGCACCATGTGGGCCATGCAGCCCGCATTTCAGGCGATGGCCGCCAGCACCTGGTCGGCGATCTCGGGCCGCGACACGACGAAGCCGGGCGAGACAGCTCGACCTTTGTTGTACACCAGCGGTCGGCCCGATGCGTCGCTGACCCGCAGGCCAGCGGCTTCGGCCACGATCGCCGGTGCGCACACGTCCCATTCCCAGAGCGGCCCCGCGTGTATGTACGAATCGACCTGGCCAGTAACGACCAACATGGCCTTGACCCCCGCGGAACCACAGGTCATCAATTCGGCGTCGAGCGCGTCGGCTACCCGAACGCCGTCGATTTGCACGCGCGACCTGCCGGTCACGATGACCGGGCGCTCGCGCTCAACCGCTGGCAACGCTGGTGGAACGCCAGTGCCGAAGACCATGCCGATCGCAGGGAGCGAAACTGCTGCCGCAAGCCCAGTACCGCCTTCGGTGAGCGCCACATGCACCGCCCATTCATTCGAGCCATGCCCGAAGCCGCTCGACCCGTCGAGTGGGTCAACGATCCAAACCCGATCATGGTTCAGGCGATGTCCGTCGTCGTGACCCTCTTCGCTCAGCACACCGTCGCCGGGGCGGGCGATCTCGAGCGCGTTCATCAACAGATCGTGAGCCTCGGCGTCGCCTTGTTCTTCGGGCCACCAGCCGCCCCACTCGCCGTCGCGCATCAGCCGCTCGCGCAATGCGAGCAAATGTTGCCCGGCATCAACCGCCAGCGTTGCCGCCACAACATGATCACTTACTGAAGACTCGATTCAGCCAACGTATCGCAGCCGGTTGGACTACTTTTGCGTTGTGGCACAAGATTCGGCCGACGTCGGCGCTCAAGACACCGAAAAGAAGGCACCGTCAGACTGGAAACTCGACCTCGATGGCGACGGCGTTGGCCTCGATGACCTGATCAACCGGCTCGATGCGTTTCAGATGCTGCGAAACTCCAAGGGCGCCGACGCCGACGATGTCTTGAACTCGCTGGGCGCGTCGACACAAATCGACCGCCAGATAGTCCTGGAACTCGGCGCCAAGCTCCCGCTGGGCATGCCACGCCGGTTCGAAGAAGCCCACGGGCTGGCGGTGCGGTCACTCGAGGTGCTCGACCGTAACGGACACCGCGAAATCCCGGTGCCCAAGCTTGGCTTGTTGTCCCCCGTCGTGCGGTTCCTCGTACAGATCGTCACTCAGTTCATCGTCCGCAGCTATCTCGGCACGGTCATCGACCAAATGCATCGCTTGTACGAGCGACGCGAGGCCGCCTCGCCAGCAGACTGGAAGCATCTGCCGATGCTCACCCGGGCGCGCATCCACACCGAACGCATCCGACCGGGGTTCAAACGCAGCAAGTTGGCGCTGCCCGCATTCCTCTTCGGTGGCGCCATCTTGTCGCCCATCATCGGCGTGGTGCAGGGAGCCATCAGCAGCCTGAACAACGAGACCGTTCAAATCGTGCTGATGCTGGTCTTGTTCGTGGTGCTCACCGGCGTGTCGTGGGTACTGGTTCACGGCAGCGCTGTTGCCCGACGCCGCATACAACTCACGGCTGAGAACCCCGTCAAGGCGCTGTATCAAGTCATCGGGCGCTGCGGCAAACCGCCAGGCAACATGAGCACCCTGTTTGCGGTGCTGTCGCTGATCGCCACGATCGTGTCGCTGATCGTGGTAGCCGTCGGGATCATCTTGATTTTGACCTGAGCATCATCAGCGCGGTTTGACCGCCCCAACAGGGGGCACTGCCACTAGATTTTCTAGCTGTGTCAGATAGCCAACAACCGCTCCCACGGCTTCGGCGCGAACGCCGACTCGATCTGCCCAAGTTCTTCGGCCGGTTCTCCAAAGGCGTGGCCGAGATCGACTTGCAGGTCGAGCGCTATCACCTGCGCTGGGATGAAGCGAACGAACGAGCCCGCACCGAATCTGGTCCACTGTGGGTGGCACTCGGTGATTCATCGACTCAAGGTGTTGGCGCCTCCGCATGGGAAAACGGGTGGGCCCACACCGTGCTGCACCGACTTCGAGTGGCCACGGGTGAACCATGGCGACTCATTAACCTGTCGATGAGCGGCGGTCGCTTTCTCGATGTTGCCGACCGCCAGGTGCCGGTCCTGAACACGATGATCGAAGATCCGCAGCTGGTGACCTGCGTGATCGGCAGCAACGACCTGATGTGGCGTCGCGGGATCCGGGGCGTGGCCGCCGACGCAAACCGAGCCGTTGATCGCATCCCCGACAACGCGTTCGTGAGCAGGCTCAACGGCCCCGGTCCACGGCCTCGGATACTCAACGACATCTTCCGCCGGGGCGCGGACACCAAGAATCATCAGCTGTTCAACATCTGGAACTGGCCCTCGGGGCGGGGCGCACTCGCTGCGGATCGTGTCCACCCCAGCGACCTTGGCTACCGGCACATGACCGAACTGGCTTGGAGCGCACTGAGCGATCGCCTCGGGCTGTAGCGTCGCTCTATGGCTTGGTGGCTCATCGTTCTCATCGTCATCTTTGCGGCAGTCGTGCTGGTTGCGCTTTACGACGTCGCACAGACAGGTGACCCGGTCGTTCGCAACTTTCCCGTGGTCGGCCACTTTCGCTCGGTGTTGGCGAGCGCTGGCCCCAAGCTGCGCCAGTACATCGTTGCGTCCAACGACGAAGAACTGCCATTCAACCGCGATCAGCGCACCTGGGTCTACGGCACCGCCGCAGGCGAAGGCGCTTATTTCGGATTCGGAACCGACACGGTCATCGATCGCAACAGTCACATCATCATCAAACAAAGTACGTTTCCCGACACCACCCCCATCGGCGAGAACGCACCGTTGCCGTCCGCCAAGGTCATGGGTGAATGGCGCAACCGGCAACACCAGTTTCGACCCGACTCGGCCGTGTATGTCTCGGCCATGAGCTACGGCTCGCTGAGCGCTCGTGCGGTCGAGGCAATCAACAAAGGGTGCGCCATTGCCGGCACCATGCACAACACCGGCGAGGGCGGTATTGCCTACCCGCACCGCAACGGCGGCGAATTGATGTTCCAGTTCGGCACCGGCTACTTCGGCTGTCGCAACTCCGACGGAACGTTCTCGCTCGATGCCTTGACCAAGACCGTTGCTTCGGCCAAGGTCAAATGCATCGAAATCAAGCTCAGCCAGGGAGCTAAGCCCGGCCTTGGCGGCGTGTTGCCGGGCAAGAAGGTCACGCCTGCGATTGCCGAAGCTCGCGGCGTCGAGGTTGGCCAGACGGTGTACAGCCCGAACCGGCACTCGGCTTTCAGCGACGTCGACGGGCTGATCGACTTCGTCGAAATGATCGCCGATGCCACTGGCTTGCCAGTAGGTATCAAGTCTGCAGTTGGCCAGCAAGCATTCTGGAACGAACTAGCCATACGAATGGCGGCACGATCTGAAGGTCCAGACTTCGTAGCGATCGACGGCGGCGAAGGCGGCACCGGAGCGGCACCGTTGGCGTTCAGCGATCACGTCTCGCTGCCGTTTCGGGCGGGCTTCGCTCGCGCCCACCGGCCCTTCGTCGAAGCGGGATTGCACCAGAACATCGTCTTCTCTGGCTCGGGCCGGCTCGGATTCCCTGCCGATGCACTGCTTGCGTTCGCGCTTGGCGTCGACATGATCGGCCTGGCACGCGAGCCCATGCTTGCGCTCGGCTGCATCCAGGCGCAACGTTGCCACGATGGTCATTGCCCTACCGGCATCACCACCCACAACAAATGGCTCGTGCGCGGCCTCGACCCGACCGACAAGGCCACCAAGCTGGCCAACTATCTGGTCGGGCTACGGGCCGAGATTCTGAAGCTCTCGCACGCCTGCGGAGTCGTGCACCCCGCGCTGGTCACACCCGAGATGGTCGAACTCATCGACGAGCCACACAAGTCGACAACCGTCGCCGAGCTGTTCGACGTCGACGCCACGCTTCCATCGATCAGCGACACCCAACAAACAGCTATTCACGAAGCGATGGTCGCCGTGGCTGGCTCGCCGGCCATTCACTGATATCAACTCGTAGTGGCCAAGCGAGATCGCGAACACTGGGATGACAGGTACACCCAAGCAGTTGTAGCGTCCCAAGACCAGGGGCCGGTCGCTCCTGCCACTTTCAAGGCGCTCGCTGACAGATTTCCCCGCAGCGGAACTGCCCTCGAGATCGCGTGCGGTCGCGGTCGAGCTGCCGTGTGGCTCGCTGACCGCGGTATGTCGGTCGTCGGCTACGACATATCGCCAGTGGCCGTTGAGCTGGCAGGTGCGCTTGCCGAACAGTTGGCATTAAGTCATCGATGCACATTCGGAGTTGCCGACTTCGACGACGGCCTACCACCGGGCGAGCCGGTCGACCTCATCTTGTGTCACATGTTCCGCAACGCCGCCCTCGATCGAGCGATGGTGCAACGGCTGCGTCCCGGTGGCCTGCTCGCGATCGCAGTGCTCTCCGAAGTAGGCGCAGGGCCCGGGCGATTTCGAGCGCCGCCGGGCACACTCACCGCCGCCTTCCACGATCTCGATCTAGTTGCCCACGGCGAAGGTAGCGGAACCGCCTGGCTGCTGGGCCGACGCCCTTCCCAGCCGTCGTGCTAGCCAGCCTGGCCAGCCCGCTGGTGTCGCTGCACGAGGAGGTACCCCGTGAGATGTCATGATGGTGGGCAATGACCGATCTGGGCATACCGGGCGTAGGCGACGCGACACTGATTGCATCTGGGGGCAGCGCCCTGGTGTATCGGGCCGCGAGCAGCACCGGGCAAGAAGTCGCCGTCAAGCTACTACGCGGCATCCGAGGCAAAGAGGTCTCGCGGCGCTTTGAGCGCGAGCAATCTGCCGCCGACAGATTGGCTGGGCACCCCCACATCATCGAAGTCCTCCACTCTGGGGTCACCGAGGCTGGCGAGCCCTATCTGGTCATGCCCCTCGTCGCGGCAGGCAGCCTGAACGATGAACTCGAGCACCACGGCGCATTCGCGCTCCTCAAGGCCACCTCCGACGTGGCAATGGCGTGCGATGCGCTCGAGTTTGCGCACCAGCGAGGCGTGCTGCATCGCGACATCAAACCAGCCAACCTGCTGCGCGCCGAAGATGGCTCGATCATCGTGACCGACTTCGGCATCGCTCGAGTTGTCGACGCCGGCATCACCTCGGCCACCGTTGGCGCCTCGACTCCGCTGTATGCAGCACCAGAGATCCTGACCGAAAACGACGCCAGCGTTCGCAGCGAGGTCTACGCACTCGGCGCCCTGCTGTACGCCCTGCTCCACGGCCGCCCTGCGTTTTCGGACACAGAGAACATCTGGGCCACGATGAATCGGATTCGCACCGAAAGTCCACCGCCGATCGTGGGCGTACCCGAGCCGGTCATGCGGGTGATCAATCAGGCGATGGCAAAAGATCCTGGCGATCGCCCTGCGTCAGCATCGCTGTTTCGAGACAACTTGCGAACCGCATTGAGCGCTGACGCATCGTGGACACCACCCCAGCCTGCCCCCACACGCGAGTACTCACGTGAAACAGACTCGCTTGGACCCGGCACGCCTGAAACGCCCGGAATTGTAGACACGCCAAACGCCGCTCCCCCGGCCCCGGCCCTTCGACGGCCTGCCCCTGCGGTCGGGCCGCGTCCTCGCCGTGACTCGACCGCGCCGAAAGTGATCCTGGCATTGGCTGGGCTCGCCTTGGTGGCTGGTCTGGCATGGTGGGGCACCACGCGGCTACTTGACCGCACCACTCTCGACACCGAAACAGTCGTCGCTCCGCCGGTCGACAACTCGCTTCCGTCGCCAGGTCAGACCGATGATCCCGACACCGGCGGTGACAACGACGACAACGGCAACAACGGCGAAACCGACGCTGACGACGCCGACACCCCGGTTACTGATGCGCCAGCGACCGCGCCGGGCGATGACGAGATCTCGATCGAAGACCTGCCCCGACTACCCAATGGCCCGACCACATTCGTAAAGTTCGAGGGCGACTTCTTCAGCGCGCTGCTCCCCGAAGGCTGGTCACTCGCAAGCCGCGACGTCGACGAGGGCTACGGCTTTCGCAGTACTTTTGTCACCGATGGCATGTACCTCAACATCGACACCACGCCCAGCGAGCAGCGAGACGGCACCGGCGACATCGCCCAAAGTGCTCGCGACATTGCATCGGGGATCAGCTCAGCGTCGGCGGTACGCACCGAAGAGGTCGACGGGCTCGTGATGCATTCCTTCACCTTCAGAAATCGCCAAGGTGTCGACAGCATCGATATCTTCTTTGAGGTCGATGGCGACGGTTATGCCGTTGTTGCCGGCTCCGCAGCTGATCCTGACACGGCCTTTGCCGTTGCTCGCCTGGTTGCACTGAGCATTCGCAGCAATCCCTAGTACTTGAAAGACTCCGGCCTGTGTGTCCACTCCCATGAGCACCACCCTGTTTGAGCATGTCGGCGGTCAGCCCTTCTTCGACCAGCTGGTAGACCGTTTCTACGACGGTGTCGAAACCGACGCCCCGTTGCGCTCCCTGTATCCCCAAGACCTCGAGCCCGGGAAAAGAGCGCTGGCGCTCTTCCTTGGTCAATATTTCGGTGGACCAACTACATACAGCGACGAAAAAGGCCACCCTCGACTGCGCATGCGCCATGTTGACTTCGCAATCGGCGAGGCCGAACGCGACGGCTGGGTCAAACACATGACCGCAGCAGTGCTCGCAGCAGAGCTCGACCAACCGGCTCAGACCAAGATGCTCGACTACTTCACCATGGCCGCTCAACACATGATCAACGTCTGACGCGCTGATGCTCGCCCACGTCGACGACCAGCAACGCCGCAAGGAACTGCGCAAACACAAAGCTCGAGCGACCGGGCTGTTAGTAGCCGCCACGATTGCATTCATCGTGCTGGTAATCACGACCGACGGCACTGGCTGGAGCGGCTACGCCGAAGCCGCCGCCGAAGCTGCGATGGTGGGTGGGGTCGCCGATTGGTTCGCGGTAACCGCGCTGTTTCGCCACCCGCTGCGGTTGCCAATACCGCACACGGCGATCATCCCGAACCGCAAGGATCAGATCGGCGAATCACTCGGCGAGTTCGTCCAAGAGAACTTCCTGCAGCCCGATGTGCTGCGCGAACGCCTTGCGGCCTCGGACCTTGCAGGGCGCATCGGAGGATGGCTCGAAGTGCCGGGTAATGCTCGCAAGATCGGCGATCAGGCCTCGACAGTGCTCGGCAGCGCCATCGAAGTACTGAAAGACGACGAGATCCAGAAGTCGGTCGAGGGATACGTCGCTCGCCGAGTCGACGCGTTTGAACCAACGCCTCTGGCCGCTCGGGCCATCGAGTTCGCGATCGAAGGTGGGCACCACCACTCGATCTTCGACGCCGGCCTGGTTGGGCTACGCAACGTGCTGCAAGACAACCGCGACCTGATGCGGGCGCGGCTCGCCAACGAGTCCCCGTGGTGGGTTCCGGAACCAGTCGACGATCGCATCTTCGACAAGATTTATGCCGCCATCAACTCCTTCATCGACGAAGTCACGGCCAACCCCGATCATGAGTTCCGTCAGAATCTGGACCTGCGCATCGCCGGCATGGCTGATCGGTTGCGCGAGTCGCCCGAGCTGAGTGACCGGGCCCGAGAGTTGAAAAAGGAGTTGCTTGCCCACCCCGCCACCAAGGAGTGGACGTCGGGGCTGTGGGGCAACGCCAAGCAGTCGCTCTTGCTCGCTGCCGACGATCCCACCAGCGAACTTCGACTGCGCATCCATGCGGCCGCGCTGAGTGCTGGCGAGGCGTTGCGATCTGACCCCGCACTGCGCGACAAGGTAAACAACTGGCTTGTGGGAGCCGTTGCGCACCTGGCCGGCGAGAGTCGCGGTGAGATCGCCGACCTCATCTCCTCGACCGTCGCTGGCTGGGACGCCGATGACACCAGCGAACGCATCGAGCTTCAGGTCGGCCGCGACCTGCAATACATCCGCATCAACGGCACCGTCGTCGGCGGCCTCGTAGGCGTCGTCATCCACGCCATCGCCCAAATCCTCGGCTAACCGCTAACCGCTAATCATCTGCCCTCGTACCGACGAGCTGGGCTGCGTCGGCAATTGTCGCCATCGTGCGACGTTCGGTGGCCCCCTTCGCTACTAGGCCTGCTGGTGCACGGCTGCGCCTAGCTCGCTGGCTTCCAGCCGACGCCGGTTCTCGTTGGCGGAATCGGTGAGATCGATGTAGTCGCCGCTGGATCCCCTCAGCACATGGCCGACTATGCGACGGTGATCTGCTTGTGACTTCTCGAGGATCTCGGCAACATCGGGATGACCTTTGGTTGCGATGCTCGTCAGCCGGTCGATTATCTGGGCCAACGGCGCCGGCATTGGTCGACGACAACCAATGAACAGCACCACACGGATGCCACCACTGCGATTCCATGCTGCATGATCGACGGTGTCATCAAAGAGCACGCTCTTGCCAACCTCCCAAGCCTGCACGGTCTCACCGACGCGAAGCCCGCATACTTCGGGATCGGTGCTCGGCACAACGAGAGGTAGGTGGTAGCGCAGCTCAGCCTTGCTCGGTCCACAATGCGTTTCGATTTCGGCCCCCGGCTGCAAGACGCTGAACATCGCAGTGTCGATCTCGCTGATGCTGTTCACCAAGTCATAGGTCTGGGGGCAAAGCACGGCAGCAGTCGGCACTTTGTTGCCGTACATACGCATCACGAAACTTTGCCAGCTCGACCCGCCCATGCCTTCTTGGCGATCCGACAGCGACGCCATTGACGGCAGCCCCGCCTGGGATCGCATCAGCGTGCCCAACTCATCTTGAAGCACCGGCAGCGCGTCCTCGACCTTGCGGATCCAGGGCATCGTGGCCGGATCAACGAACTCCGCATCTAGCGGAGCAAAGCGATCAATAACCGAGTTCTGGACCTTCAAGGCAGTCTCAACAACATTCGCTATCCCCATAACGCCACCTTACCTTCGCTGGCTAGGCCCGTTGCCACCGGCCTCCGAGGTGTGCGAGCGAGCCCGTCACTGGACCGGGAGCGAGCTGTTGCCGCCACGGCTAAGTCCTGAGTCGCTTAGCTGCTAGTCAGCGTCGGCGGGGACGAGCCGAACTTCGACAGACCTCGATGCAGGAAACACGATCTGGGCTGCCTGGGCCATGTCGGTCACGGTGAGCCGCTCGGCGATTGCGGTGCGCTGGCTGAACTCGGCCGGCGCACGGTCCGGATACAACAGATGGAATATCACCAAGTCGGCCCAGTCTTGGTTACTCGAAAAGCGGTATCCCTCGGACAGCTGGGTGATCGCCAGGTCGACATATCGCTGATCGATGTCGCCCACCCGGATCCGCTCGAGTTCCTCGAGAATGGTGCGCGATACTTCTTCGACTCGGTCCGGGTCAGACTCCACCTCGATGACCGAGTCGACCCACGGCACCGGTTCACTCAGCACGCTGATCGACGCTCGCGGTGCATAACTTGCGCCTAGGTCCTCGCGAATGAGGTCTCGTAGACGAGCGTTCACCACCAGCTCGAGCGCTTCGGCCGTGACGTTGGCTTCGAGCGTGAACGGATACGGGGACTCCCAATTGATCCGCACCTGGCCTTGATCGCCAACACCGGCTCGCACAGTCTGCTGGAGATTCTCCTCGGGTACACCAGGGTCACGCTCGATCGCGGTTTCTCTGACTCCGGAGTCGGGCAACGTGCCCAGGTATCGCGCACCCAGGTCGACCAACTCGGATTCGTCGAAGTCTCCCACGACGACAAATACGAAGTCGCCAGCATTGGCAAATCGCTCGCGATAGGTCTCGAGAAGCAGTTGCTCATCGAGCGCATCGAGATCCTGGACAGTGGGGGTGAGCCGGTACCACGGACTATCGCCATAACGCAGCGACCACAACTCGAGATCAGCAGCCACGGCGGGCGACGCCGACGGGTTTTCGGCCAGGGGTCGCCACCGTTCATCGAACTGGCGAACCTGCAATGCGGAGATGGTGGGCTCAGACATTTGCAGATGCACCAGTTGCAACAGCGTTTCGAGGTCATCAGTAGCGGCGTCGCCCGACACCGTCTCTTCGGCACGACCTATCGAGGTTCCCGACGACGCGATCGAACCAGCAAGTAACCGGTCGAGCGTGACGATGTCGACCGACTCGAAACCACTGCCGCCAACGAGGGAATCCGCACGGCCGATCAACGGCGCTGCCGGGCCCTCGACCGCGAAGGCGCCACCGTGGCTGTAGCCCTCCAAGAGCACAACGTTCTCGGTGATCGTGGTGGGTCGGAAGGCTAGCCGCAACCCGTTCTCGTAGGTCACGACCGTTGCATCCAACGCATCGAGGCGCTCGCGATCGATGACCTGCGCAGGTTCGGGCCGCCCCATCAACTCGGTCTGATTGGACTCGAGCCGACTCAATGCATCGACTTCGATACCGACGATTCCGTGGTACACCAGTGCGATCGCATCGCTGGTCGGGAGCTCGGCGGTGTCAGCAGCTGGGCCGGCGACGACCACGAACGGTTCGACCTCGAGGACGTCGAACAAGAACCGTCGTGCATCTTCGACCGTGATCGACTCCAGAATCTCTCGGCCTACCTTGAGTGTCTCGTCGGGGTTGGTCGGCACGGTGCGTTGCATCGTGTAGCTGACGAGGTCAGATGCGTAGTCGCGGTCTTGGCGGGTGTCCCTACTGGCAAACTCCTGATTGATTGCCGACGAGATCTCGCCCAATGCCCGATCGAGCTCGGTCTGAGAGAAGCCGAACTGACGAGCCTGTTCGATTTGGGTCAGCAGTTCGGCCAAGCCAGCGTCGACCTGATCCGGGGGCGTTTGCGCCGACAAGGTCACAATTTGAGTCGACGGCGTGAAGCCACCAACTCCGCTGCGGGCGCTCAGCATCGTGCTCTCGCCGCCTTGCACCAGCTCGAACAACCTGGTGTTGAGCATCGACAGCGCCACGCTGCGAACAAATGCGCTTCGGACCGACGCCTGAGTCTGGAGACCAGGATCGGCAAGGCGCCAATAGACATCGACCTCGGTTCGCTGGAGTTCCACATCGGTGATGACTTCGAACGTTGCTTCGGTTCGCGGGCCGAGTTCTTCGCGGGCGCGCGACACCGGCATCGGTTCGGTCGGTACCGGTTGCACGAAGGTCTCGCGGATACGGCGCTCGATGTCGCCGACATCGAAGTCGCCTACGGCGACCACCCCCACACCTGCCCGGTACGCGCCTACCGGGCCTGGATCAACCAAGCCGCCATACAAACCGGCGCAATCTTTCGACCCGTCAACCGACACGGCACCCTCGGCCCCAACCCCCTCAGCGACCGGGCCATCTCCAACATCATCAAAAAACACGCCGCCCGACTCGGATACAACAGCCACGACTTCGCCGGCCACTCCCTCCGCCGAGGCTTCTCCACAGAAGCATCGCGCAACGGCGCCCCCGAACGCACCATTGCCCGAACCACCCACCACACCACCACCAAAGGACTCCAGCCCTACATCGAGGAAGCCGAAGAATTCACCGACCCACCCAGCCGCTAACTCGGCCTCTAGACGTTCTCAAGTCACGACAGGTGTGGCTACGAGGTCCGGTACATGATGTTGCCTGTCTGCGATGGCAGCGTCGGTTGAATAATGGGGGCTCAGGCGTCGCTAGTCGGAGAGCGCCGATGCGACTACGTCGAGAAGCTCGGTTTCGGCTGGTAGGGCTGCTTGTTCGTCTTCGGGTAGCTCCGCGTAGCGGTAGCCGGATATGGCCATGGGTGATGTGGAGGCATCGAGTGCGTAGCGGACGGTGCGCTCGTTGCTCGAAGTGCACAGCAACAGGCCAATGGTCGGGTTGTGTTGCTCCAACGCAAGCGTGTCGTCGACGACCGCGACATAGAAGTTCAGTTGGCCCACGTCAGCCGGCGTGAGTTTGCGGTTCTTTACTTCGATGACGACGTAACGGTTGGTGTTGGCGTGAAACATCAACAAGTCGATGAAGAACTCGTCGCCGTCGACGTCAAGTCTCCATTGGCGTCCGACATACGCGAAGCCCTTGCCGAGTTCTCGCAGGAACCGGTCGAGCTGGTCGATCATGGCTTGTTCGACATCACGCTCGATGGCGCTGGTTGCGAGACCCAGGAACTCGAGGTGGTACGGGTCCCTGGTTGCTTGTTGCATCAACTCAGAATCACCTGCAGGCAACAGGCGTTCGAAGTTCGTCGGTGCGGAGCCGGTTCGTTCCTTGAGCTGTGACATGATCTGGTTCTCAAGCACCGCCCGCGACCATCCATGCTCGATCGCTGATTTGGCGTACCAGGTTCGGGTTTCGGTGTCGTCGAGCTTGTCGAGAAGCGTCTGGTTGTGGCCCCACGGGATCTTCCCTATGAGTTGTAGGGAAGAGTCTCGATCAGGCCAGGCCTTGGCGAGACGGCGCATGTAGTCAAGGTTCCCGACCGAAAGCCCTTTCATATTCGGGAACTCAGCGCGCAGATCTGATGACAGCCTCGCTGCGACTCTGGTTCGTGGACCTTCGATGGCGCCATGCTCGCCTCCGCCTCCGGAAAACAGATCGTGACCTACCGAAGCGTCACTGGCCAGACACCGCAAGACGTCAGTCAACGATTGAACTCAAGTCCGAAGCACTCGTCGCCGTAATCCAATAGCGCCGGGTGGGTGTCGCAAAGAGTGGCTCGTCGGTGAGTTCGCTCGCAGCGAAGAGGGGACCTGAACCTGTCATGGCAGGCCTTAACTGTCAAGGGCCAGTTGAAACTGAACGTGGGCGGTCAGTGGAACTGAACGGTGGTGGCCGTGAAAGCTGCGCGGTGGTGGCCATTGGGACCGCGCGGTGGTGTTAGTTCAGGGCTGTTACTCCTTTGCCGGTGGTGGCTTGGGTGAGTCTGATGCTGTCGCCGTTGGTGACCATGATGTGGGCGTGGTGTAGGAGCCGGTCGATGGTGGCGTTGGCGATGGTTTTGGGCATGAGTTCGTCGAAGCCGGCGGGGTGCAGGTTTGATGAGAGGGCAATCGAGCGTTTTTCGTAGGCGGCGTCAACGACTCGGTAGAGGGCTTCGGCGGTTTGGGTTGAGACCGGGAGGAGGCCGATGTCGTCGATGATGATGACGTCGGCTCGCATGATTTTGCGGATGGATTTGGTGACGGTGTCATCGGCGCTGTGGCGGTGCACGAGCTGGCCGAGGTCTTCGAGACTGAACCAGGACACTTTGTGTCCGTTGTCGACAGCGGCTTGGCCGAGTGCTTCCAGGAAGTGGGTTTTCCCGGTGCCGGAGGGTCCGCACATGACCAGGTTTTCGTGACGGTCGATCCATTCGAGGGTTCGTAGTGAGCGTTGGGTGGGTTCAGGGATCGAGGACAGTTCGTTGTTCCAGCTGTCGAAGGTTTTGCCGGTGGGGAACCCGGCGGCTTTGCGCCGCGATTTGATCGATGACGCTTGGCGCCCGGCGACTTCTGCGGCGAGCAGGGCGCGGATCGCTTCGGCTGGTTCCCAGCGTTGCATCTTCGCGGTGGCCAAGAGTTCGGGGGCGGTTGTGCGCATGTGCGGCAGTCGCAGCACGCGGAGTAGTTCAACAACTTGATCGGTCGTGGTGCCGGTCATGGGTGGCCGGCGTTGTTATTGGTGGTGCCGAAGGTGTTCCATGCCGCGGTGCTGGTTTGGAGCGAGTGATCGTCGCTGGCTCGGCGGCGGGTGCCAGGCGGGTGAGCGGCCAAGATCGATGCCAGATCGCCATCGCTGAACCGGGCGAAGGTCGCCGCGTGACCGAGCGCCCAATCCAGGCGTTCAACACCGTGTAATGCTGCGAGAGTGACGGCTTCTGCCATTTTTACTTTGACCCGTGACGTGCCCGCTGCGGCGGCCTCGACCAGCCACATATGTGCCCCCTCACCCAACCCTAGAAACTCGGCTTCGGCGGTGTTGCAGGGTTTGGGTGTCCGGTTGATGGCGCCTTCGGGTCGGGCTGGGTAGTGGGACTCATCGACTCTTGGGGTGCCGGGTGTGGAAAGCTGGTGCCGGGCGACCTCAACCGGGCCGGCCTCACCAACATGGGTTGCGACGAGTTCGTCGCCATCAACACGGACCCACACCTGATCGCCGGCCAGGGTGTGCGGGATCGAATACGTGACGCCACCAAAGCTGATCGTGGCCGACCATGACACCGATCTGGTTTGCCCGAATACGACCGTGAACGGTGTCTGCGGGAGCCGATGCAGACGCTGTTGTTCTTCGGCGAGCATGTCGGCCGGGACCCGACGAGTGACTCGATGCGCGCGGCTGTTGACCTTGTCCATAAACGTCGCGCAAGCTTCGACCAATCCGGCCCACGAGTCGTAATCGTCTCGAAGGTTGGCGCTGGTTGGCACGATGTCGGCCTTGGCGATCCGAACCGTGGCCTCGGAGCCGCCCTTGGTCTCAGGATCAGCAACAACACAGGTCAAAACGCTGACGCCGTAATGGATCGATGCTGCGACCAGTGTCGGGTTCCGGATAGCGATGCCCGCCACGTGCCCGGTCGTCACCGTCTTTTCATTGTCGGTCAACCAATACGTTGGCACCCCGCCCCACGCCCGCATCGATGTATCCAAACAGCCAACGATTGTGGGCAGCGTTTTGTCCCACACCGGAATCACGACCCGGTGGCGACACCACGCCAACCAGGCACAAAACAGATACGTCTGACGGCCGCGCACCTTGGGCCCATGCCCCCAATCCCACTGCGCCCACATCCCCGGCTCAACAATCCACGGCCGATAAATCCGACGGCGCCCCGACCGCCACGAGTCTTTCGCTTCAGCCACCGCCCGCCTCACCGTTCGATCAGAACCTTTGAACCCCAGCGCCACGAGTTTCTCGAAACACACATCGCCACGGATCTTGCCCGCCGACCGATCCACCCATTCCTCGATCTTGGCGAGATACGGATCCACCAGACGACCCCGGCGCACCGGCACAGCCAGCTCCCCAAGCACACCTTCATCACGCTTGGCGACCCACAACTTCACCGTGTTCGGCGAACACGCCGCCAACTCCGACGCCGCCCGCAACGACCCCGTCAAATCAAACGCTTCCAATATTTCAGTCACTTCAATGCCATCCTTCACGTAGTTCCTCCCGTGAAATCGCCTGTCATGGTTTGCACCGACAAGCATCGATCGGGAGGAACACCCACCAGCGCATCCGCAAGCAGGAACAAACAATCAACCGCGCAGTTCCAATGGCCACCAACGTTCAGAACTGCAGGCCATCACCGTTCAGTTTCATGTCCGCCAACGTTCAGATTCTCATGGCCGCCGACACATTTGTGTGGGTTCTTTATCGTCGGTGTGAACAAGTTGGAATGCCCCCTGTTTTTGGTGCCATGTAGTTTTGGAGTTCTTATCGCCCTTGAGGGCAAGGACATGATTAGCTATGGCAAAACGAAAGAAGCATTCTCCTGAGGAGATTGTGCGCAAGCTCGCGACCGCAGATCGGTTGATCGGCGAGGGCGCGACTGGTGACAACGCAGCCCGACAGATCGGTGTCTCGACCGCAACGTTGTACAACTGGCGGAACCGGTACGGAGCGATGAACATCAACGAGGCCAAAGAACTGAAACGGCTTCGTGATGAGAACGACAAGCTGAAACGCCTTGTCGCTGACAAAGAGCTGGAGAATCTGGCGTTGAAGGAGATCGCGGAGGGAAACTTCTAGACCCGCCAAGCCGCCGGCGCGCTGTGCTCATGCTCCAAGACCGTTTGGGGATGAGCGAGCGCGCGGCTTGTCGGGTCACGGGCCAAGCCCGAAGCACTCAACAACGCGCCCCACGTAGCGAACAGCCCACAGATCCTGACCGGTGGCTACGCGACTGGCTCAACGAATGGGCCCACACCGACGGCAATGCCCGCAAGGGCTACCGGCGCGCGTGGGCTGACTTACGCGCCGAAGGCCACAAGATCAACACCAAAAAGGTCCACCGCGTCTGGCGTAGCGAAGGCCTGCAGGTCTCCCAGCGGCGACGCCGTAAACGGATCGGTTCGTCGTCGGGCCCGATCCTCGACGCAGACGCACCGAACGTGGTGTGGGCCATTGACTTCCAGTTCGATTCGACTGCCGATGGCCGCAAGTTCAAGATCGCGTCGATGGTCGACGAACACACCCGCGAATCGCTACTCAATATCACTGCGCGATCAATCACCGGCGCCCACCTCGTCGACGCGCTTGGCTCCGTCATCAACACCCGCACCGTCCCGGTGCTGATCCGCTGCGACAACGGACCCGAACTCATTTCCGACGCGCTGCGCTCGTTCTGCGAAGACCGAATCGGGATCCGCTACATCCCGCCCGGCGAACCCTGGAACAACGGCTTCATCGAATCATTCAACAACCGCGTCCGCGACGAATGCCTGAACATGAACCAATGGGTCACCCTGCTCCACGCCCAAGTCGCCATCACCGACTGGAAACACAGCTACAACCAGCACCACCGACATTCATCACTCGACTACCAAACACCAAACGAGTACGCTCACACCTGCTCACACACCCACCAGACTCCAGAACCGTCTGGCACCTAAAACAGGGGCATCCCAAGGGGACCTCATCGTTGGCAAAGGGTCACGGTCATTCGTGGCCACGCTCGACGAGCGGACCACCCGGATGGGGATGCTGATCTCGCTGCAGAACAAGACCACCGCCCATGTCACGGGTCGTCTCGCCGAGCACATCGAGACGCTTCCCACCCAGCTCATGCGATCAGTGACCTGGGATCGTGGCACCGAGATGGCAGCCCATCACCAGTTCAGCGTCGACACCGACATCCCGGTCTACTTCTGTGATCCACACTCGCCATGGCAGCGCGGCACTAACGAGAACTGGAACGGTCTCGCCCGGCAATTCCTGCCGAAGCGCACTGATCTCAGCACCTACACCCAAGACGACCTCGACGAGATCGCTTACCTGCTAAACACAAGACCGAGAAAGACACTCGGCTGGGACACACCAGCCGACCGATTCAACGAACTCGTCGCGCTGACAGGTTGAATCCGCCGGCTGTTGTGCGACATCCCGTTCAACCTGAAGGCTGCGATCGAGAAGCGGCACTCGGGATCCAGGACCCCGAGCCAGCGTGTCCCTCTATCGGCGAGCGACGAACTTTTGCTGGCGTCGCCAGTAGCCGGCTAACAGGATGAGACCCAGGCCGACGGCAATGAAACCGGTGCCGG
>ENA-ORXR01002093-ORXR01002093.1-marine-metagenome-genome-assembly--contig:-NODE-2093-length-19597-cov-7.519109_pt1 | contig 19597 bp, 11 predicted proteins | sample MGYA00237866_ERZ511479 | MGnify/ENA metagenome assembly ERZ511479 | reverse complement strand
CATTCTGTTTCAGTAAATAAAATTATCTTTTCTAAGTTTACAAACTCTGCTAAGCCTCTGAAATCACTAACTCCTCCATTGGCAATACGTATTGATTTTAAACTTGTTTTAACCAAAGGCAATGACAAGGTTACAGTCTTGCCTCTAAAAACCTCAACATCTAAGATTTCTAAGTTGTCATAAAACGCTGTATTTGCATTTAAATCAAAATTTAATTTTATGAATAAACTGGTTAAGCTTTTAGTCTGAGGTAGTAGAATTGTTTCCAGATCTTGAAAATTAAAAACATGAATGTCTTCTAACCTTATATTTGCTGAAAGATCTAAAGTGGCTATGATGCTCCTATTAACAGCTGTTATCGATCTAATAAATAACTTTTTAAGATTGACATTCTGCGCTAAATCAAGCGTTGCTAACACTTCATTTTGAATAAAAACTAATTCTTCCAATGCAATCAAATTGTCAAGTGGCAAAGAAGTAAATTGATTTTGACCTAAATTAAGCGTTCTTATATTTACAAAAGCTTGTAAACCGTCAAAATTAGTAATATCATTTCTATTGGTTATCAGAGTGGTCACCAATGCTGCATCTGTATTAAGAATGTTGCCATTAGCACCATTGTTATCATAGCCTAAAGCAATTAATTGTGCTTCAAAATTAGGGTCAGGTATAGGAGTGCTTTGCCCAAACCCCCAATGAAGCAAAAATAAAACCCCTATAAAAAGTAAATTTTTCATTTCAATGTTCTCAGTTAAATAAACAAAATAAACAACTAACTATTCAATATTCTATATAAAGAACAAATTTATAGGTTAAAACCCCACTTGAACAGGGTAATTTTTAAATTAATGCTTAACAATTTTGAAATGAAAAATCAATTTAGGTAAAGTTAGTTGCATTTATACATTTCAAATAGTGTCTTATTCAAGACTCACTCGGCGGTGGACTAACAGACGTCCAACCTCCATCAACGATGATCGTTTGCCCGGCAATCTGGCTTGGAGTGATGAGTTTGATGGTAATTCCCTTTCTTTAGATAAATAGACCCTGCAAAGGTTTTGGGAGGTGTTTGAAAAAATTACAAAATTATGATGGTAAGAACAACTTAGAAGCAAGAAACGGTACACTTAAAATATTGGTATAGAAAACTAGACCTGGCTAGAATACAGGGTACTATTCTTGTAGTCCAATAAACAGCAAATTTGTATTTACATACGGTTGTGTTGAAATAGGAGCTAAACTTCCTGCTCGACTTGGAAACGGGCTTTGGGCTAAACTTTGGTTATTAGGCGTATCATAGAAATAGGCTGATTTTTTCATATTACCACAAGAGGAGAAAACGATTAAAGTGGTGATTAAGTAGATGCCATGCATAAAGGATTTGGAAGGGGTAGATACTAATTTCATGATTATGTTTTTCAATATTTAGCTACAATAGAGTTGATATTAACCGTTGTTATTTAACACAAATAAAACTTCGATAAAAGCACATAATTTATTAATAGAACTTTTCTTCTTCTTTAAAGACTTCGAGAACGACTTTAAGAATAAAATCAAGCTAAGAGATACAATTTTAATACAACAAATATCTAAGGAGGTTTTACAAACTTTTTTCGCAAAATGTAGAATTTAAATTACTTGAAAAATCAACCGAATAAGAGAAACTAAAATACTGAAAGAACAAATAGATCTTAGGCAAAACAAAGACGATTATAATTCTGAAAACCTCAGCTGCATATTGAAATTAAACCTAAAACTAGGCTTTTGGTTTAATTTTGGTTATTGGGAACTAATTTTGAACAGCCTTATTTTCCAGGCAAATAATTAATCGTAGTCAAGTTACAAAAGAGGTCTATTTACTGGTTATTCATATCGAAGGTCTTTGTAACCCTATTATTTAGGGTTTATTTGAGCCATTAGCAATTTAAATAGACATAAAGCAAATTTCCTAATTATTGTAGTTTATAGCCTGATTATCACTTGAAATTCAATGTTAATGGAATAGATAATATCATTTTTCTTAATTATGAATGATGCAGTTGGTGGAGCGTTCTGTGTTTTTGAACGAGTCGGCAACACTATTTTTTCTAACATAATGAAAATTAGCTATGTTCGCTTTTTGATTAAAAAGGATACGTAGTAATAGGTTGGTTTTAATATGCAATTAAAAATAATTTGATTTTCGGTAAATTTTCTTGATAAATAAACATCAAAAAAACCAAACTATGTATTTCAACGTAATTATTGTAGGGTTGCAAGTTAATTAAGTGAAATAGTATATATTGTAGAATATGAGATCATACGCCATATAAAATGATAAATCTCCCCCATAATATTAATTTTCTTGAGTATTCTGTTTTTACAGACGCACTAAACAAATTACCTTCTGCAAAAAAAGTATTAATTAGCACTATTAATCAGTACTCGTATTGTATTGCTAAAAAGGATTTTTTATTTAAAAATGCTTTGTCCAATTCAGATGTTCTATTGCCTGATGGAATGGCAATTGTATGGGCTACCAAATTTTTGTATGGCAAGAAGATTAAAAAAAATGCGGGTTCAGATGTTCATAAATTTTTGCTAAAAAAGCTAAATGAAACCTCTGGTTCTTGTTTCTATCTTGGTTCTTCACCTGAAACACTTTCAAGAATAAAAGAACGGGTTAGTGTAGAATTTCCAAATATTAATATTGAAGTGCACTCTCCAGCTTTCAAGCCTAACTTTAGTGCTCTTGAGAGCGAACAAATGATTAAAGTTGTAAATAATTTCAAACCCGATGTGCTATTTGTGGGGATGACTGCTCCAAAACAAGAGAAATGGAGCTATGAACATAAGGAACAACTTGATGCAAAAATAATTTGTTCGGTAGGCGCGGTATTCGATTTTTATGCGGGTACCGTTGAAAGGCCAAACAAAATTTGGAGAGATAATGGATTAGAATGGTTTGGTCGTTTATTAAAAGAACCCAAACGTTTGTGGAAAAGATATTTGTATTACGGTCTTATATTCTTAGGATATTTGCTAGAAGAAAAGTGGAAATTAGTATTAAAATAATAACTAATTCTTTTTAGGCACTCCTTTTTGAGAATTATATTTAATAAAGTCATTGCAACGGTTTTGTCGCTCTCTTTTAGTTTCTACATACGTCTTGTAAATAAACTTGAAGATTTTCAGTCTTATTTGTTATGAATTAGTTTTAGGTTAATCTATAGCGCTATTTTTCTTCAAATTACAATTGGTTATACCAAAATAATATTTTATCATAAGGGTTGTTATTTTAATCTATTTTTGTGTGTGTACACAAAAGTGCTGAACCTTTTAAAATATTTTTTACCTAATTTACTACCACTACTTAGATTTCAACGAATACACCACATATGACTACAAGACGAAGTTTTATTAAAAAAACAACAGCTGGTTCCGCGGCTGTAACTCTAGGAGGGTTACTACTGCCAAGTAAAGGATATGCAACTGTTTTAGGCGCAAATGATCACATCAATTGTGCTATTATCGGAATTCGTAGCAGAGGAAAAGCCCATGTAAAGGCAATTCATGCTGACCCTAATGCTAAAATTCTTTACAGCTGCGATGTTGACGATGTCATTTTAGAAGCGCATAATGTATGGTGTCAAGAAAATATTGGATATGTGCCAAAAGTTGAAAAGGATTTCAGAAAAGTACTAGAAGACAAAGATGTTGATGCTGTTTTTATTGCGACACCTGAACATTGGCATGCACCAATGGCCATTATGGCTATGCAAGCAGGAAAACACGTGTATGTTGAAAAACCTTGTAGCCATAATCCATATGAAAATGACTTGTTAGTTGCAGCTCAGAAAAAATATGGTAAGAAGGTTCAGATGGGTAATCAGCAGCGCTCAGCAAAAACCTCACAATCTGCCATTAAAGATATTCGTGCCGGTATAATTGGAGAGGTGTTTAAAGGTGAGGCCTATTACTCGAATAATAGGGGCTCAATAGGAATCGGTAATAAAATTGAAGTGCCAAGCACACTTGATTGGGAACTGTGGCAAGGCCCAGCGCCTCGAAAAGAGTACAAAGACAATATACACCCTTACAATTGGCATTGGTTCCGTAATTGGGGTACGGGTGAAATGCACAACAACGGCACGCATGAAGTAGACATATGCAGATGGGCTTTAGGTGTTGATTTGCCAGAGAGCGTGACTTCCTTTGGAGGAAAATACACCTTTGATGACGATTGGGAATTTGTAGATAACCAACAAGTAACCTTCAAATTTGCAGCTGATAAATTTATTACTTGGACAGGTCATAGCAGAGGGGTATTAAAACCTAAAAGACCGGGTAGGGGTATAACAATTTACGGCAGTAAAGGATCTATAGAATTAAGTCGTAATTTCTATAAATTATATGATTTACAAGGAAACCCATTGAAGCATGAATTCGAACAAACGACTAGTGCGACAACGAATACGAGAGGCGAAGGTGGACTCGATGTGAATCACGTAGGTAACTTTTTTGACGGAATTAGAAAAGATGTAAGTCTTTTTGCTGAGATAAAAGATGCAAGTATTTCCACGATGCTATGCCATTTAGGAAATATGGCTCAAGATGCTGGAGAAACCTTAAATGTGGATTCTAAAACGGGTAAAATTCTAAACAATAAGAAGGCTATGGAAAACTGGAAAAGAGAATATCACTCAGAGTGGGAGCCTAAACTATAGTTGATTTATGCAAAATTTAAAAGGAAAAGTAGCTTACATTACTGGAGGGTCTAAAGGAATAGGGTATGGTGTGGCAGAAAAGTTAATTGCTGCGGGTATGAAGGTGGCCATTAGCGGAAGAACCTTGAAAACGGTTCAAACTGCAGCGCAATATTTAGGAAGCTCTGAAAACGTTTTAGCCTTAAAATCAGATGTTGCGAATCTAAATGATGAAAAAGATGCAGTTCAAAATATTTTGAAAACTTGGGGGCAGCTAGATCTTGTATTAGCAAATGCTGGGGTAGGCCATTTTGCACCCATAGATGAAATGTCAGACATACAATGGCATCAAATGATAGATACCAATCTCTCTGGAGTTTTTCATACATTAAAGGCTTCCGTTGAAGCTTTAAAAGAATCAAAAGGCTACTATATGACCTTGGCAAGTTTAGCAGGCACTAATTTTTTCGCTTCTGGTGCGGGCTACAACGCAACAAAGTTTGGGGTAGTAGGTTTTACTCAAGCCGCCATGTTAGATTTACGTAAATACGATATCAAAGTTTCTACCATAATGCCAGGCTCTGTGGCATCACATTTCAATGATAATGAACCATCAGATAAAGATGCTTGGAAAATTCAGCCCGAGGATATTGGTGAGCTGGTTTTAGATTTGCTAAAAATGCACCCCAGAACACTACCTAGTAAAATAGAAGTACGACCTTCAAGACCTGATAAAAAGTAAATTAAACTTCTTTTTCGATAAACGGAATTTCAGCATTGCAAATTTCTAGAATTAATTTTTTTAATTCCGCGAAGAAAAGAGCAAGTGTTTCTTGAGTAATACTATGATTTTTGTTTCGACTTCCCTTCTTTTCTTTTGTTGCAAATCGAAGCAACCCTGAGCTCGAATTTTTGAAAGAGAAAATTCCAGACTCTATAGTTTCAATCGAGGTTTTTTTGTTAAACATTAAAGTATAACATAATAACTGAAATGCTTTGCTATAATCATAGTTGTTGCCTATTTCTTCCCAATCTACAATCTCTACATGTTTTGATTCTACTTTACCCGTTTTGTAGTCTATTATTCTAATAGTACCGTCTTTTTCATCGATTCTATCTAGTTTTCCTGTTAAAACCACCTGAAAATCAATCTCTGGAATATTTAAAGCAATTTCTAACTTTGCCTCAAGGCCCACAATCTTTATTTGATGATTTTTTACCTCTGAAATTTCTTGATCTATATACGCTTCAATATATCTTAAAATCACATGTTTGGCAATTAGATTTTTACCAAAATTGGTATCGCCATTCATATAACTTTTAGCAAAATGCTTTTCTACCAAGGAAAGAACGTTCGATTTCATGGAAGTAAGACCATCAATTGATAAGTATGCTCCTACGAAGGGTTGGTATAAATCTTCTAAGGTATTATGAACTATGTTACCAAAAGTATTGGCTGCAACGGTTTCTTCTACTTCAAGTTGGGCGTCAATTTTCAAAAGGTTTCTTTTGTAAAAATCAATCGGATTTCTAATATAATTGCTTAGTGAAGAAGGAGAAAATCCTTTTTGCGCATGATTTCTAATCAAAGTCATCAATGCAGCATCTTTTTTGATACATTCTAGTTGTTTAATAGTAGGTTGAATATCAGGTGCTACAATGTTTTCTATAATATCATCATTTCGAACTGGGTCAGTTTGCAATTGAGCAATTAACCTGCTTTTTTCTCTTCCTTCTAAAACATCAGGTTCTGTATTATATATGATATACACATTTTTTGCCCGTTGAAGTAGTCGGTAAAAGTGATAGGTGTAAACCGCATCTTTTTCTTTATAGGTTGGAAGTCCTAGAGCGTTTTTTAAATCGAAGGGAATAAATGAATTGTTTGATTTTCCTGAGGGTAGTATGCCTTCATTAACTGAGCTTATAATTACAGTTTCAAAATCAAGATTTCTACTTTCAAGCATACCCATAATCTGCAGTCCTTCTAAAGGGTCACCTTGAAAATCTATGGTTTCTGTAGATAATAATTCTTTGAATAGGCTTTGCAGCGATTTTAAATCAGTAATGAAACTGTGTTTCTTTAGTAGTTCTAAAATTTGATTAAATAGATTATGAAATCGATATAAGTACTCTAAGCCTAAAGTGTGGTTCGATGATAGAAACTTTAGTTTTAATTGGGCTATAATGTTCAAACAACAAGTAACGAATTGCTCAGGTGAAGGCTGACCTTCAAAGAAAAGTAGGTCTAGTGTCGAATTTGTGCTTATAGCTCTTATTTGAGATATGGTTATATAGGCCCAATTATTATTTCTAATTGCGGTTATTAAATTCGTATTTTCTTCTGCGCGCTTTTGCTCTAGTAATTCTGAAATATAGGGATGTGATAAAAAAGAAATAATATTTTGATAAAACCAACCGCGTTGATCGCGATATAGGTACAGTTCAATAAAATCGATAAAAAGGTTTGCTAAAGGTGTTTTTTTCAACGGATACCCCATAGTAATATTTACCGTATCAATTTCTTTTGGAATTGAATTCAACATAGGGTTTAATAAGCCTTCATCTCCTAATATCAATGCAGTTTTTTTAATTGATTCAGGCGTATTTTTGTTTAATTCATTCAAAAGCTTACCCACGTACTTCGCTTGTGAAACGTTTTTTGGCACTCCTATAATTTGAATGTTTTTTTTGGAACTATAGTTATTTCTTTTTCCTTTTATTGAATGTTCTTTAAAATGATTCCATGTTTTTAGATGTTTTCGAATAAAAAAACCAGCGTCATGTATCGGATCATCTAAAAAATAGGAATCTGTATCCCAATAGATAGTGGATTTAGAATTCTTGAGTATAGCCTGAATAATTTTAGTTTCGGCGGTATTCAATGCATTAAAACCAATAAAAATATGAATTTTGCCTGTTGCTAAAGATAGATAGTTTGAAAGTTGCTCATGTGCATGTCTATAAACAAGACCTTGATGACCCATGCCTTGGTCAAAAAGTGCAGCATTAAAATCAGAATAAAGTTGGTCTAGATTGTTCCAAAAGGCCAAATAATCTTGCATCATTTGAGTTTGTTCACCTTGAACGGACCAATGACTAATTTCTTGAATAGCCGCTAAGTTTGAGAACAGTTTCTTAGCATCAATTAAATAACGATCAATCTCATTGAAATCTTGAAGTAATGTCTGTCCCCATTTTGAGAACGTAAGAAAATTATCTTGATCTTTTGTTGTATTTTTTAGGTAGGTATCGTAAAGTTGAAAAAGCTGTTGCGTATTTGAAGCGTAGACTAATCCTGAAATTTTTTCAATAAATTCTTCAATACTATATATCTGAGGTGCAAATGCTGTTTTGGTAGAAGTAGCGGCAATAGTGTTTTTTAAAAATGTTCCAGCGCGCTTGCTTGGCAAAACGAAAATGAGGTCTTCAAGTGTGTCATATTCATTAGAGACCTCGAATGCAACCTCTTCTAAAAAACTCTGCATGCGTAAAAATAAGAAAACCCCGCTTCCGAAATTTCGGAAGCGGGGTTTTTAATTTAAGAAAGAGCTGTTAACCTACTTATTTAATCAAGTTGATTTGTACTCTTCTGTTTTCTTTTCTACCTGCTCTAGTTTTGTTACTAGCGATAGGCTGATCTTCACCGTAACCTGTTGCAGTTAATCTACTAGCACCAATTCCTTCATTTACTAAGAAATCACGAACGGCATTAGCTCTAGATTCAGAAAGTTTTTGGTTTGTAGCAGCACCACCTTGGCTATCTGTATGACCTTCTACAGAGAATCTAGCAGTTGGATACTCAGCTAAAATTCTAATGATATCAACCATTACAGCGGTAGATTCTGCTTTGATAGAAGATTTACCAGTATCAAACAAAATTGTTTTAGCATAATCATTTAATTGCTTCTGAATTTCAACAGTTACCTCAGGGCAACCACCGTTAGCAACAGTACCAGCAACATCTGGACATTTATCGTCTTTATCTAAAACGCTGTCACCATCTTTATCAGCCCAAGGACATCCTTTATTTTCAGCAGGACCTGCTTCATTAGGACATTCATCTTCTTTATCAGCAATACCATCACCGTCAGCATCTGGGCAACCAGCTAAAGCAGCAAGACCAGCTTCATTAGGACAAGCATCATCTTTATCAGCAACACCATCACCATCAGCATCTGGGCAACCGTTCATTTCTTTTGAACCAGCTTCGTTTGGACAGCTATCTTTGCTATCTTCAATACCATCGCCATCAGCATCTGGACAACCGTTGAATGATTCTAGACCAGCAACTTCTGGACAAGCATCATCTTTGTCATATACACCATCACCGTCAGTATCCGCACCACCAAATTTAACAGAAATACCTGCTAAATGTTGCCAATGCTTCACGCCGTAATCTTCGAAAGCATGCTTGTAACCACTCTGTAAGGTAAGGCCAATATTTTCTGAGAACCAGAAATTTAAACCAAGACCAGCATTTACGGTTCCAGCTCCAATTTCATCAACCCAAGTGTAACCACCACCAACTTCTAAAAAGGGTTGGATTTTTGTATCCTTAAGGATGTTGTATTTAATGGTACCATCTAAAGCATAATGCGAAAGATCATCTACCCGTACATCACCCAATTTGTTAATTTTGTTCAATGAACCTCTAACTCCAACTGCAAAACCATCACCAACAGCTTTAGAAACTCCGATGTAAGAGATTGAGGGAAGAATGTTCCAATGATCATTAGCGTTGAAGAGTTGACTACCAAAAGAACTTACATCCCCAGTAGGATATACGTCAATGGCATTCGCCCCAAACTGAACTTGCCAGGGGTTATTCCCGTCTTGCGCTTGTATGTTGTTGAAACCTACCACTAATAGGGCAACAACCAATAATTTGCTAAGATGTTTCATGTTTAAATTTTTAAAGTTTAAGTGTTTATTAGCTGCAAATGTAACTTGTTAAATATTATTAACAAAATACATTTCTTATTTTTTTTTGTGCAGTTGATAGAGAAATTAACGCACTTCGACGATTTTTAGTATGTTTCCTACTTCAATAAATGCACGAATTGCCTTATCTAGGTGTTCAATTTCATGTGCTGCTGACAGTTGAACTCGTATGCGGGCTTTTCCTTTTGGGACTACAGGATAGAAAAATCCTATAACATAAATACCTTGTTCTAATAGCATATTAGCCATTTCTTGCGCTAACTTTGCATCGTAAAGCATTACAGGAACAATTGCCGATTCACCATCTATGATATCAAAACCTGCTTTTTTCATTCCTTTTTTAAAGTATGCAGTATTTTTTTCGAGCTTATCACGAAGTGAAGTATCGTTTTTAAGCATTTCGAAAACTTTAATTGAAGCACCAACGATAGCCGGAGCCAAGGAATTAGAAAATAGATAAGGTCTAGAACGCTGGCGTAGCATCTCAATAATCTCTTTTTTTCCTGTAGTATAACCCCCCATTGCACCACCTAATGCCTTGCCAAGTGTGCCTGTAATGATATCAATGCTATGCATTACCCCTTTTTCTTCTAAAGTTCCTCGTCCAGTTTTACCTATAAAACCTGTTGCATGACATTCATCAATCATAACCATTGCGTCATATTTGTCTGCTAGGGCACATATCTTATCTAAGGGTGCAACAAGGCCATCCATAGAAAAAACACCATCAGTAACTACTATTTTGAAACGACAGCCATCAGCGTTAGCTTGTTGTAGCTGTTTTTCAAGATCGGCCATGTCACTATTGGCATATCTGAAACGTTTGGCTTTACATAAACGAACCCCATCTATAATTGACGCATGGTTTAAGGAATCAGAGATGATTGCATCTTCTGCGGTTAATAATGGTTCAAAGACGCCCCCGTTAGCGTCAAAGGCTGCAGCATATAAAATGGTGTCTTCTGTACCATAAAAATCAGCAATCTTTTGCTCTAGGTCTTTATGAATATCTTGGGTTCCGCATATGAATCGAACTGATGACATTCCAAAACCATGGGTATCCATAGTATCTTTTGCTGCCTGAATTACCTCAGGATGCGATGAAAGACCTAAGTAGTTATTAGCACAAAAATTAATTACTTCTTCGCCTGTAGAAATTTTAATAACTGCATCTTGCGCAGATGTTATGATCCGTTCACTTTTGTAAAGGCCATCTTCTTTTATTTGATTGAGTTCTGCTTGTAAATGTTGTTTTATTTTTCCGTACATAAATAGTTGTTCTTAAATGAATTCTGGAGTTATAATTTCGTTAATATAGATGATAATTTTATGTTCAATGACATAGCCCATTGCTTCTAACGCATCGGCATAATCATACACTTGTTCTTTGTATCTTGAATCTTTTTTTCCTGTTTTATAGTCTATGATCGACGCTTTATTTTTGTTTATTACTACTCTATCGGGCCGTATGATGTTTCCATTTTTGGTAATGATGTCTTTTTCGTTTTTCACCGTATTTTCTTTGGAAAATAGAGCTTGTAATTTCGGATGTTGAATAATTTGTAGAATTTTACTTTTCAAGCTTTCTTTTTCATCTTCGCCAATAGCTCCATTACGTAAGACCTTATATAGGGCGCTTTCAACATCATCTTTTGTTTCGATTAAACTCATCACATAGTGCACTAGGTTTCCTTGGGCAATAGCTTCTTCACGATCAGTATCCCAAAGTTGTCCTGATTTTGTTAGAATTCTAAAGCTTGATCTTTCTTTATATGAATATTGATACGGAATCGATTCTTGTTCTTTTAAATAAGTATCCGCAGTATTTGTCAATAATTCCCCAAAGGTGTATGTATGAAGTGTTTCATTCCAAAGTCCATTTTTCTTTAAATAAGATGAAAATAAGTCTGAATACGATTTGGGTGTATCTGTTTTTGTGACAGATTCTTTTTTTGTGATAATATAAAGTACTTTAACAGCTCTAGTGAGCGCAACATATAACACATTAAAAGCATCTAATTCTAACTTGTTATTTTCATCTTCAAAGAGTAGCGCTGCCACTTCATTATAATTTACAATTTCTTGTTTTTTGTTGATTAATACTTCTTCAAAACCGTGAAACGATTCTTGTTCAACAGGTAGCCATAGTTTTGGTTCTATTTCTTTATAAATTTTTGAATTAGCATATGGAAAGATGGTAATATTGAACTCTAGGCCTTTTGCTTTATGTACTGTCATAATTTGCACAGCGTCAATTGAAGTAGGGGCAGCAATACTTAAGGTATCTTTTTTCTTTTCCCAATACGACAGAAATTGTGGAATACCAGTACCTTCTTTTTGCTCCACATCAAAAACAGTATCCATAAAGAAATTTATATACGCATCGGGTTGTGGTGCCAAGTCGAAATGCTTTATAGCATGCTCTAACATATCAAAAACGGAAACTTGTTTTAAATGATTTAGATCAAAATCAAAAAAATCATGAAATAAAACCCCAATACTATCTAGATATTGGCTAATAAAATGATGACGATTTTCATGAGTTAATGATAAATAAGATAGCAGTCGGTAGCTGATCTCAAGGTCTTGAGGTTGGTTTTGATAAGAGATTAAGTTAATTAAAAACTGAATCTTAGGGCTGCTTTTAAGCAGCAAACTATCTGCAGAGATTATTGGAATTTTTTCTTGCGCTAAAAAATTAGCCAACTTTACCCCTTCTTGATTACCACGCACGAGGATGCAAATATCTTTATAAGCATATTTTTTTTCAAGGACTTCGTTGATAGTAGCGAGAACCGTTTGACCATATTGTTCGTCAAGTGAAATCTGATCATCCTCGATTAAAAAGTTAAGTTGAACATAACCTCCTTTCTTGGTGTTGCTAGTTTGTTTGTTGCCATTTTCAAAAAGAGCTTGATAATTATGGTTGTTTAAATAAGAACTGGTTGCTGTAAAAAAAGCATTATTAAATTTTACGATTTCTTCGTGACTTCGATAATTTGAAGGAAGGTTTTCAATGCTAGGTTTTGATACAAAAGGGTTTTCCTCACCATTAACTAAACTTAAAAATTGTTCTGCTTTACCACCACGCCACCGGTAAATGGCTTGTTTAGCATCGCCAACAATGAAAAGAGAACCCTTTTCACTAGATAGTGCGTTTTCAACCAAGGGAATTAAGTTTTTCCATTGTGCTTCAGAAGTGTCTTGAAATTCATCAATAAAATAATGGCGATATTTTTCACCCAAACGTTCGTAGATAAACGGAGCCGGCTGGTCTCTTATTTCATTTGAAATAATAGTATTGAATTCTGAAATAGAAAGTTGATCGCGCTCAGTTTGAAGTGTTTTTACTTCCTTTTGTATAGCATTAAGAACTGTTAACGGCAAAAGGTTTTTATAAACATTAGTTAAAAATTGATAGGAATAGGTACAGTCTTTAATAGAATTAAAAAGCACTACAAATTGAGATTGTAAGCCGTCTAAAATTGGTTTTTTATAAGCATCGCATTTAGCAGCATATAAAGGTTCTGAGTCAAAATTTTGTTTCCAACCTGCTTTAAAATCAATCTTAAGGTCACCTCCTTGAATTTTAAGCATAAACTTTGGAAACCAACTTGATTTGAAATCCGAAAACTCTAGTTCGTTATCATTTATGGTTTGAAGAATTTTTGCAGCATCTGTAACAATTTTGTTTTTGTAGGTGATGATCTTTTTTTGAATAGTACGTTGCAATTCTAGAAAATCATCGATGCTTTTATTTTCAAACTTTTTAAGATGTTGAGCGTCAGTCTCATTAAATAGCAAATGCCCAATTTTATTTAGATCAAGAGCAATGTCCCAACTTTTGTCCTCGTCAATTTTTTCTAAAGCAAAATCAATCAGCACATTGGTGAGTTTCGAATCAGTTCCTGCTTTATTAATAAGTCTTGAAACGGCTTCATCAAGCAATAAACTAGTATCTAGAATCACTTCAAAATTTTGAGATAATTTTAGATCTTTGGCAAAAGTTCGAATTAAACGGTGGGTGAACTTATCGATGGTAGAAATGTCAAAATAAGCATAATTATGGAGTATTTTTTTTAATGCAAATTTTGATTTTTTTTGAAGTTTATTAGCGTCAATTTGCAATTCTTCCATCAATGTTAAAAACATGGGAGAAGCATTTTCAATAGTTGCCGTTTGACCAAAAATGAATAGACTGTTAAGAATACGATCTTTCATTTCATTTACCGCCTTGTTGGTAAAAGTAATGGCCAAAATTTGGCGAAATCCTTCATCCGAAGAAAGAATTATTCGTAAATATGTTTTGGTAAGGGTATATGTTTTACCCGAACCAGCAGAAGCATTATAAATTTTGAACGGACTATCTGTCACTTAATTTTTTATGCAAAGTACATATTCTGAAACAGTTCTTAACAAATTATTATAGCAATGTGAATGTTAAAATATGTAAATTTGAACAAATCATTTTTAAACTTAAAATAGAAAAACTATGGCCTTTGAATTACCAAAACTACCCTATGCATATGATGCGTTGGAGCCACATATTGATGCAAGAACGATGGAGATTCATCACACAAAGCACCATAATGGTTATACCACAAAGTTGAATGCTGCAATAGCAGGAACAGATCATGAGGGAAAATCAATAGAAGAGATACTAGCAAATCTAGATATGTCAAATGGTGCCGTTAGAAATAATGGGGGCGGATTTTTTAATCACTCTTTGTTTTGGAGTGTTATGTCACCGAGTGGTGGTGGAGCACCTTCAGGAGCTTTAGCTGATGCTATTAATGAAGCATATGGCTCTTTTGATACGTTTAAAGAAAAATTTAGCGCTGCCGCAGGCACAAGGTTTGGTTCAGGCTGGGCATGGTTATGTGTTCATCAAGGAGGTAAAGTTGAAGTTTGCTCAACGCCTAATCAAGACAATTCTTTAATGCCAAATGTTGGTTGTGGTGGTCATCCTATATTAGGATTAGATGTTTGGGAACATGCTTACTATTTGAATTATCAAAATAGAAGACCAGATTATGTGAGCGCATTTTTTAATGTAATCAACTGGAATAAAGTATCTGAACTTTACGAAGCGAATAAGTAAGCCAAGTAGTTCAAGTTTAATAAAAAGCATCCTATTTGCGAAAGTTCGTAAATAGGATGCTTTTTTAGTGATTATTTAAAATAGAAAAGGGCGGAGAAGTCTCCACCCTTTTCGTCCCAAATCTTACCATAAACTTAACCTACTTATGCTATGGCGAGACTAAATTACTGGTATTGTGTTAAATAAAAAAGAAATTTTAGCATTTTTTAAGACGTTTTTTTGACACGATTATTGGGAGAGTTTCTCTAAAAAGAGGTTAGCCTTGGCTATTGCTAGGGGTTTGAAATAAAAAAGGCGGAGCAATGCTCCGCCTTTTTCCCCAAATCTTACCATGAACTTAACCTACTTATGCTATGGTTCTTTAAAAATATAGCAATTTAAAGCCTAAAAAAAAGGTTTTGGATGAACGCCCATTTACTCGGTTAAAATACCAAAGGTGATATATAAGGGGTAAAATTTTTAAGAAAAAATATGAATTTCCTACATCACCATTACCATTTTATTTGGTAAGTCTTGTAGATACGGAATGTTTAAAAAGATGAGATGCGAGTCATTAGCAAAACAAACTGAATTTATAGATTATAGCTCAAATGCTGAATAAGTTTCTGTTTACAAAATGTTTGAGATTATTTTAAATAAAAAGGCGGAGCAATGCTCCGCCTTTTCCCCAAATCTTACCATGAACTTAACCTACTTATGCTATGGTTCTTCAAAGGTAATACGAGAGTATAAGGTTTCGAAAATTCTTTGATGAAGTTCAAATAATTCGGACGAAGTGTCGCTTTGCAAGATTTTTGATAAAATTACAATCCTAGTTTTGTTTAAACTTTTTTTAATATAACAAACAGGAATATGATTGATCGCTGGGATTATAAAAAAATAAAAAAGGTGGAGAAGTCTCCACCTTTTTTGCCCCAAATCTTACCATGAACTTAACCTACTTATGCTATGGCAAGTCTAAAATAAGGTTCGGACTTTCTTAGAAGTCAAAAACACGCTGAATAGCAAAATTTATCGACGAATGACATAATATTATGCATTTAATCGATAAAACTACTAGTATGCTCTTTGGTTTTTGCCTTCATAGAAGTTTATAAACGCTCGATTTACAACACGATTTCCACCGGGAGTAGGGTAGTTACCAGTAAAGTACCAATCCCCTAAATTCTTGGGGCAAGCTTGATGTAGATTTTCAATACTTTGATAAATGATTTGTACCTCGGCTTTTATTTCTTTTGAACTTAGTAGTGTCCCCGTTTTTACTGAAATTTCATCAGCGGTAAAGGGGGCATAAAATTCTTTTACGTAATTGATTACATCAGCATCTTTTGAATTTACTTGTTGAAGACATTTTTTGTAGATGTTTTCAACAACAGACATAGTACCTTTGTCTTTATGCAAGGCAAGTGCTGCTCTAAAAGCAATAAAGTCTTCAAGCTTTGCCATGTCTATACCATAACAATCTGGATAACGTATTTGAGGGGCTGATGATACCACAACTATTTTCTTTGGAGATAAGCGATCTAAAATGCGCAATATACTTTTTTGTAAGGTTGTTCCTCTTACAATGCTATCATCAATAATGACCAAATTGTCCCCTTTTTCAACTGATCCATATGAAATATCATAAACGTGTGCTACTAAGTCGTCACGACTACTGTCTTGGGTAATAAAAGTTCTTAGTTTTGCATCTTTTATGGCTACTTTTTCGATTCTTGGTCGTACTTCTAATATTTCATGAAGCTCTTCGCTTGTAATTTTTGATCCAATCGAAAGAATTTGTTCTTCTTTTTTCTTATTCAAATAGTTTTGTGCTTCTTTAACCATTCCGAAGAATGAAGTCTCAGCGGTATTTGGGATATAAGAGAAAACGGTTTTTTTAATATTATAATCAATTGCAGTTAAGATTTTAGGAAAAATAAGTTTCCCCAATTCTTTTCTTTCTTGATAAATTTCTTTATCGCTTCCGCGGGAAAAATAAATCCGCTCAAACGAGCACGCTTTTCTTTCTGTTGGCTCAAGAACTTGCTTTAATGAAGTACTTCCGTCTTTTTTGATGATAAAAGCATGACCAGGGTCCAATTCATGAACATCATCGTATGAAACATTAAATACCGTTTGAATTGCTGGTCTTTCAGATGCAACTACGGCAACTTCATCATCTTGATAATAATATGCAGGGCGAATACCTGCAGGATCTCTTAATACAAAGGCATCACCATGTCCTAATAAACCAGCCATGGCGTAACCACCATCAAAATTTTTGGCGGCTCTTCTTAATATTTTAGCAATTTTGAGACGTTCCGCAATTAAAGGAGACGCTTCTTGTTTGTTATATCCTTCTTTTTTAATTTGTTTATACAATTTCGCAACAGCATCATCTAAAAAGTGACCTATTTTTTCCATTACCGTAACGGTATCAACCATCTCCTTCGGGTGCTGGCCTAATTGCACCAAGTTGTCAAAAAGCTCATGTACATTCGTCATATTAAAATTACCAGCCATGATGAGGTTTCTATGCATCCAATTATTTTGACGCAAGAATGGATGTACACTTTCGATACTATTTTTCCCAAAAGTACCATAGCGAACATGACCTAGTAATAATTCTCCGATATACGGAATATGTTTTTTCTGTAGCGCCACATCATTAGCATAATTAGGGTTTTGTTCAATTTCAGTATTAATGCGATCATTGATTTGAGCGAAAATATCTTGAATGGGGTGTTTTTCAGTTGAGCGTACCCGGCTCATATAACGCTCGCCAGCATTCATGTCTAATTTAATACTTGCAAAACCGGCTCCATCTTGCCCACGATTGTGCTGTTTCTCCATCATCAAATACATTTTGTTAACTCCGTAAAAGGCTGTACCGTATTTTTCTTTATAGTACTCCAATGGTTTTAACAATCGTATTACCGATATACCACATTCATGTTTAATAGCGTCACTCATTTTTTTTACTTTGTTTCAAAAACCACCAATTTATTTATTGGTAAGGGTATTATTTTTTCTCTTATACCTCTCCTTGAGAGAGGTCAGAACTGATTTTTTTGCAGTTCTGGGTGAGGCAAAAAAAAGCCCCGAATATCAGGGCGTGTTTTTATTTTTGTTCGATATCGAATTGTGTTAATGTTTTAAATTGATGCAAACGTTTATTTACTTCTTCTCTTTCAAGAGTTTCCATACGCTCTGTGCCAAAACGTTCAACAGAGAATGATGCTAGGTTTGAACCATGAATTACAGCATTTTTCATATTCTCATAAGTTATAGTGTTAGTGGCTGCCAAATAACCTGTAAAGCCACCAGCAAAAGTATCACCAGCTCCTGTTGGGTCAAAGACTTCTTTTAAGGGCAGGGCAGGTGCAAAGAAAATATGTTCATCATGAAACAATAGCGCTCCATGCTCACCTTTCTTAATAACTACATATTTAGGCCCCATCGTTTGTATTTTATCAGCAGCTTTTACCAAAGAATATTCGCCCGTTAATTGTCTAGCTTCTTCATCATTAATGGTAATTACATCGATATGTTTGATAACTTCTAGCAAATCTTCTAATGCATTATCCATCCAAAAATTCATCGTATCTAACACGATTAACTTTGGTCGTTTTGCCATTTGACTAATTACACTCATCTGAACCATAGGATGCAAATTGCCAAGCATCACAACATCAGCATCAACAAAATTTTCTGGAACAACCGGATTGAAATCCGCTAGGGTGTTTAAATCGGTAATTAGGGTATCTCTTGAATTTAGATCATTATGATATTTTCCTTTCCAATAAAAAGTCTTCCCTCCTTTTACGATTTCTAAACCAGAAAGATCAATATTTTTACTACGAAATAATTCTAAATATGCTTCGGGCAGATCATCACCAACAATAGATACAATGCCAGATTCAACATTAAATTGAGAAGCAGCAAGCCCTATAAAAGTAGCTGCACCACCCAATATTTTATCGGTTTTACCAAAAGGAGTTTCGATCTCATCAAATGCAACCGTACCAACTATCAAAAGTTTACCCATAAAGCGTGTAAAATTTAAGCTGCAAAGATAAGGTTTTGTAGAGGGATTTTATAGCGCTGTTTATATCAAATAATAAATTTTTTAAAAGGTATTTCAAAACCATAAAAGCATTACAAATTTTTTTAAAAATACGATTTTGAAGTAGTCATTTTTAGTAGGGTCAATAGACAAAGTAATTTTATTATGACTCGTCAACCTAAACTTCGTTTAGCAGTAGTTCATAGCAATAAAATTGAAAAGAAAACTTAAAACAGAAATCCCAAATTTAGATCGTAAATCTTGATTAGCATCTCATAATTAGCGCAAGTTTAGCAATCAAATTTTTGTTAATGAATTGAGAACTAAGAATATGTTTAAAGAATCGATTTTATAATTTGTTAAAAAATCCAAAATTTGATCTTTGTATTTGGTCGATGAACCCTATAAAAGCGGATAGTTTTCGGCAAACCACACTTTTCAGCACTTTCACAACTAATCCGTCTTAATCTGTCAACATAATATGTTAAAAAGAAAATCACTTTCTTAATTTTATCGAAGTTCTGGGTATTTCATCGTTTAAAATGCATGCTATTAAGACGAGTTTATCCTAATAATATCACCTGAAATATGATGGATTTTTTCAAATTCTCGATTTTATCAAGCTTTTCCTTTTCTTTAAATGGGTTAGGAGATAATTTATTTTCAGCAAATAGAAATTAATAGTATGAAAAGATTTATATTAACAGCGGTACTCTTAATTGCTTCGGTATGGGGTCTAAAAGCCCAACAAGATGCGCAGTACACCCAATATATGTACAATACAATTTCGGTAAACCCAGGCTATGCGGGTTCACGGGG
>ENA-ORXR01002092-ORXR01002092.1-marine-metagenome-genome-assembly--contig:-NODE-2092-length-19606-cov-9.455937_pt1 | contig 19606 bp, 14 predicted proteins | sample MGYA00237866_ERZ511479 | MGnify/ENA metagenome assembly ERZ511479 | reverse complement strand
GTCTCCGACGAACACACAATCCCCGATGAGATAACTCATACAGGCCGGGGTGTGACCGGGTGTATGGATTGCTCTGGCGTCCAGCCCTCCGATACTGAAACTCTCATTGTCCCCGAACAGTTTGTCAAACTGGCTACCATCTCGAGAAAAATTTGCCCCTTCGCTAAATACAGGGGCAAAAATGTTCTGCACATCCGTGATCTTGTATCCGATACCAACCTTACCCCCAAGCCGCTCTCTGAGCATCGGTGCGGATGATAGATGGTCTGCATGTACATGAGTTTCGAGAATCCACTCGACACGCAGATCATTACTGGCTATGAAGTTGATCAGGTCATCAGCGGGGCCTGCAGATGTCCTCCCTGACGCCGGGTCATAGGCCAGGACAGGGTCAACAATGGCACACGATTTCCCGGATGGGTCTGCGACCACATAGCTAATCGTATTAGTAGTTTCATCGAAGAAGGCCGTAACATCTGGCTTTTTCATCTTGGTCACCCTATTCTGTTTGCTCGACCGGTGGTTTTGCTGGCCGTGAATGCGCCTTGATATCAAGGTGGCGCTTGTCGTTCCATTTGGCAAGCTGGCGTTCCAGTGCAGAAAAGGCGTCAGTAATCACCGGATAGATGTCTTCTTGTATGCCTTGCTTGCTAGTCTTGTGAGTTACAGCCAGCTGTGTTCCCGGAACACGAACTTCGATATGCACTTCGTATTGTCGACCCTTGTGCTGATGCTGATGAGGACAGCTCAGAATGACGTGGCAGTGAGTGATACTTAAATCCAGTCGTGCCAGTTTCAAGCATTTTTTCTTGACTGCGATTTCCAGAAAATCAGATTTTTCCAACCCTCTGTAAGTCAACTCCAACGGCAATGTCATTTAGAGAAACCTATCGTTTGACGTGCCTTGAGTATCTATCAAGTACACCGTGGAAGAATTGATCACGGTCAACACGCGACCACCGACGTTAGATTCAGACTTGGTCGCCAACCTGCCAGAACCTGCACGCCGATTTCTCTTGGCAACAATAGAATCGGGGCGTTCTGGTAAGTCACAGCGGGCAAGGGACGCATGCGCTTCATGGGCTCTGACGGATTGTCAAAGCACAGTTCATGGACATGGCCAGAGGCATGGATGGAGTGGTATATCAGGTTTCGAACATCGATAGCTCTGCAGCGGCTATCTGTTCTTTGACACGCAGGAAACTGTCAGGTGTGACCGAAATGGAATCGATACCCGCCTCAACCAGAAACCGGGCAAATTCCGGGTGGTCGCTGGGTGCCTGACCGCAGATCCCTGTTTTTGTGCCACAGCGCTTCGATTCGGTGATCAGATGCTGGATCATCCATTTTACGGCATCGTCTCTTTCATCAAAGACGTCACAAAGGATGTCGGAATCCCTGTCTACGCCCAAGGTCAGCTGAGTGAGATCGTTGGAGCCAATGGAAAACCCGTCAAAGCGTTTTGCAAATTGTGCCGCCAGTACGATATTGGAGGGAATCTCGCACATGACGAAAAGCTTCAATCCACCCTCACCCCGAACCAGACCTTGAGTCGCCATCTCTTCGATCACCTTGTCGGCTTCAGAAACTGTACGACAAAAAGGAATCATGACAATGACATTGTCGAATCCCAGGGTTTCTCTCAAACGTTTTATCGCCCGAATCTCCAGCGCAAATCCGGCACGGTATGCTTCAGAATAGTACCGAGACGCACCGCGAAAGCCTATCATCGGATTTCCTTCGTCTGGCTCAAAGGCGGCTCCACCCAACAGGTTAGCGTATTCGTTAGTCTTGAAGTCACTCGTTCTCACGATCACAGGATCAGGGTACGCAACTGCTGCAATCTGTGCCAAACCTCGTGCCAAGACTTGAACAAAATAATCCGTACGATCCCTATAACCCCAAGCTAGCTTATCAATCTCGGCCAGTGCGCTATTGGATCGAATCTTATCCGGGTGCACGAAAGCCATCGGGTGTACCTTTACATGATTCGAAATAATGAATTCCATGCGAAGCAGGCCAACGCCATCAGCTGGCAACTGCCACCAGCGCAATGCGGCACTCGGATTCGCCATGTTGAGCATCACCTTTGTACGTGTTTCCGGAATATCGCTGATTGATACATCAGTAACCGTGATTTCAGCCAGACCCTCATAGACGTGACCTACATCCCCTTCTGCACATGAGATGGTCACTGTCTGCTGATCGTGCAGTCTGAACGTTGCATCACCAGCGCCCACAATTGCGGGCAAACCCAATTCGCGACTGACAATGGCTGCGTGCGATGTTCGCCCACCATGATCAGTTACGATAGCTGCTGCCCGCTTCATGATGGGCACCCAGTCAGGATCAGTGTTCTTTGTCACTAGAATACTATCATCGACAAATTTCTGAATATCAGACGGATCATCAATTATGCATATCTGCCCGCTTACAGCAGCGCCGCCCACACTGACACCTGATAACAAAAGTGCACCTTTATTCAGCAAGGCATACGTTTTAAGAATGGTGTTATCACGTCTCGACTGGACGGTTTCGGGCCGCGCCTGCACGATAAATAGCTCGTTGGTAATACCATCCTTCGCCCATTCGATATCCATCGGGCACTCATAATGTTTTTCGATGATCACTGCAGAGCGGGCCAGCTCAAGAATATCGGCATCATCCAGAACAAAAACCTGTTGCTCCAGTTTCGAAGTAGGTACTGTTTTAATCGTCTGCGCACCACTTGCGTAAATCATCTTCAAAGCTTTAGCGCCAAGCTGCTTTCCTATGACTGGCTGCAGATTTCGATTGTCCAGAAAGGGCTTGAACACCCGGTACTCATCAGGGTCGACTATACCCTGAACAACGCTCTCGCCCAGTCCCCACGCACCATTGATAATTACTTCCTTGTCAAAGCCCGTTTCTGTATCGATGCTGAACAACACACCGGAGCTTCCTTTGTCGGATCGGACCATCAGCTGTATGCCAACAGACAGTGACACTTTCAAATGATCAAAACCCTTGGCTTCACGGTAACTGATGGCTCGATCCGTATACAAGGACGCAAAACATTGTCTGCATGCATCCAATAGAGCCTCCTTGCCCCGAATGTTCAGATAGGTTTCCTGTTGCCCGGCAAAGCTTGCATCAGGCAGATCCTCCGCAGTTGCGCTGGAGCGTACAGCTACTGCCACATTGCTTTGTCCCTGTTCATGACTGAATTTTTCATAGGTATCCATAAGCGGCTGTGAAAGTTCAATGGGCCACAGTCCGGAAATAAACGCATCGCGTATCTTTTTGCCAGATTGTTGTAGCGTCATGTCCCCCAGCTTCATGAACTTAAGAGTTTGCAAGACAAACTCGTCAATTCCATTGCTCTTCATAAACTCACGAAACATTGCCGATGAAGTAGCAAACCCTGGTGGTACGCGAATTCCCTGCTCACCAAGCAAACCTACCATCTCTCCCAACGACGAATTCTTACCACCGAAAAGAGCGATCTGATGCCGCCGTATATATCGAAAATCCACCACCATGGCAAGTGTTTTTTCACTGTTTGGCGCATTGTTCTGAGTAGTTGTAGACATCACAGGAACTCATGATTTGTAAGGAACCCATCGACTCTATCGTCAAATACATCACCACTTCTTGACCCGCATCAACTGACTGGAACTGTCCATGATTTGATCCAGCGCAACTGTGAGCAAGTGCTAAAGGTTCACTGTTGACTAGATACTTGATAAACAACTTATGGAGAAACCCGACATGATTAACGATATTGAACTTCGCCAGGCTGTATTGAATGAGTTACAGTGGGATACTAGGGTAGACGCGACGCAGGTTGCGGTCACTGCCTGTCGAGGTGTCGTCACGTTGACGGGCTATGTACTCTCCTATCCAGACATTTATAAAGTTAGAAGCGCCGTCAGGAAGGTTCATGGCGTACGCGCAATGGCGGATGAACTGACGGTGCAGCTCCCTCGTGAACACGCGCGGGATGATACCGATATCGCCACAAGTATCGCACATGTACTTGAACATGGTATTGGTAATTCGGGAAAAGAAGTTGTCGCTGAAGTCAGTCAAGGGCATGTATCACTTCAAGGTGTGGTTGATTGGCAACATGAAAGACAACAAATACAACGACAGATTGCCTTGGTAAATGGTGTCAGAAACATTTCGAATCAGATTCTTCTAAAAGAGCGCACCACTCCCGAGAACGTCAAACAACAGATTCAAGAGGCTCTTACTCGCAATGCAAAGCTGGAATCGGATCACGTGACGGTTACCGTGGTTGATGACGAGGTTATTCTGGAGGGATGCGTAAAAGCCTATTATGAAAGAAACCTGATTGAGGCAGCAGCTTGGCATGCTCCAGGCGTTCATAAGGTTACTGACAAGATCAGAGTAGGACTTGTTGATGGCTGAGCGACGCTTCTTTCCTATATTTTTTTAACGCTGCGCAGACAGCTAATTTATACATGGCGCAGATACCGAGCAACTGGAGACAATCAAGCCTGAACCGGGCGCGAATAATCTTGGCTAATTGGCCAAGTCGTGCGCATCCATAGACAGCCCAATGGCAGGATACCTACCCAGTAGTTTCCCTACCTCGTTTCATGACAATCAGAGCGAATCAGGACTTAAAGAGAATGGCACTTACTTTGGTAACTTCTCAAAAACCCGGGGCAGAGGCGCGCTCGCGCACCAGGTCTGATAGCTGGGGGATGACGGGTTCTGACGAGCACAGCCGATCGTGCAAAAAGTCCCAGAAAGAGATTCCCAGCTTTCGGCAGGTCTTTTTCAGGCTGATAATCGTGTCCCGACAACGTTGGCCTTCATCGCTGCGCGTGCCGCCACTGACCTTTCGTTTTTTCACGTAGTCGCGGATGTCTGTTTCACTGCCATTGGTGTGCAATGGGATGTCAGGGCACTGCAGCACTTTGAGAAGTTCGGCCTTGTTTTTGTGAATACGTTTGAGTAGTTGGTTAAGCGTAGCGAACTCTGTTTTTTGTTTGAATATCTGATCAAAGCGTTGCGACAGCGTATCCTTGTCCCAAGCGTCCGGGTTATCCTTGAAGCTCTTCAGATCGGTGTAGAGCGACCATATCTGATCACGCACGTGTGCGATATCCTGTCTATGCGACTCATTCAAGGGCAGCATTTTATGAACCAGGCGCTCTGCATGTATCCAGCACAAGGCGTGCTCAAGAATGTTGAATTGTCCCGCATCATCGCTCACGATAACCAGATCGTTGCAAAAACCATGCTTCAGCACGCTACCGAACAACGCCCCTTCGGTGGCAATGCGAACATGTCGCTCGCCTCTGATGTTCACCGAGTCCAGACACTCAAGCCAATCGGTTTCATTCTCAAAGCCTTTACTCAGATGAGCGCGTAATTTGTTCACCTGCACCAACGCCAGTTTGTTGTGTTCCATGTACTGGATCGCATCCGGGCTAAGCCAGTAGTCTTTGTGCCCTGCACGCAGAATATCCAGAAAATTCAGGCGACTTTTCGACGCCGTGCTCTTGAACCAGGCAAATAGATCGTTGCCAATGTGAGTGACGTAGCCGTTTTTGCCCTTGTGCCTGGCGCCGCTATCGTCCACGGTGACATAGCTTGAGCTGGCCAAGCCTGCTTCGAGCAAGGCGTCCTTCTCGGCGTGAAGCTGTTCATGTCCTTTGGACAGAATCCAGTCAATCTGACCGCTGGAGATATCAATACCGTATTCGCGCAGTTGTTCCAACAGCAACGGTTGCGTGGTCTGACAATTATGATACTTATACAGGATGAAGCGAACGAGTTCGGGGCCGAAATGACGCCCACCAAGTTCCATCGGAAGCTCGCCATTCAACGTCTCACCCTCAGGGGTAACCCAGCACTGGAGTCGATAGCGTGTGTTGGGGTTTACGGCCATTTCATGCAAAATGTGCCGTTAAGGAATTCTTTATAAATCAATAAGATAAAATCGTAATTTGGTGAAAACATAGTAATATCAATCACTTGCTTTGATTTTCACTTTTCACGCACTTTTCGATGTTATTCCGCTGAATTGAAGGATCGCTTGAACAGCCGATCCTCACCCTGCTCTATCGGGAATGTAAAATGGCCATTGAAGTTGATGTATCGATGATGAATTGGCGCAATCTTGCTCAGGTGCTCAATGGATATGTCGCAGGTGCCTTGCAGTGATCGCTTGAAGTAACTCTGCAGATTGATCGTGTTCCAGGCCATCACGATATTGGTCAACAATGTCAACGAGCCAGAAATCGCTGCCATCTCCTCTGATCGACGCCCTCGCTTTGCTCCCATGCCGCCTTGGTAAATCTTCCTTTGCAAAGAGTGAACAGCTTCGCCGCGGGATAGATCACGATGCAGTTCGCGTCTGAAATCATTGCTGGTTAATATGTCGCATAGGAAGATACTTCGTTCCAGACGACCCAGAGTCCTGCCAGCCCGATACAGTGGATCACCCGACGCCATCGAACTAAACCGTTTGAGTACTGCCGTTGCAGTGATCTTGCCTGCCTTGATCGAAGCGATCAGTCGCACCAGCTCATCCCACTGAGGTTCCATGTCCGACAGATTCAAACCTGGTCGCACGATCGATGCAATGTTTGGTGAAAATGGAAAGTCAACGGGAACGTGCAGCAGGCGATCGTTCAAACTCTTCAGCCGCGGGCACAGATCAAACCCCAACAACCTCGCCAGAGCCATGGCGAAATCGGTATAGCCGTGCGTATCAACAGCGATTCGTTCAATGGTGTTAACCACCTGCTGGCGTACGGCGCCCTCAATAGCTGCACCGGCCTGCCGCGTACCCAGCACAATGGGTTGATTATAGATAATGCCCCATCGATCCAGCACATGTTGATACTGCCCCATGCCATAGGTACGCCGCTTTGGATCGACGCGGGCGTTCCACAAGTGCCGAGATGCGTCCAGACTCATACCATCGGACGACACGGTTTGGCCAGTGCCCCAATAAGTCGATATGGGTTGACGGAACATGAGTTCGACAACGGCGTCGCTGGCGGTACGCAGAACGTTACCGCGTTCAAGAACCGATTGTGCGTCGCTGATCGCATCCATGCTCACACCAGGCATCATCAGCGACACCTCTGACACACTGCGTGCTGTGCCATGAGCCAGCAGTGCACCATAAACCGACAGCAGTTCCTGCGTATCTCGTGGAGCCCGCTGCAACAACAACCCACTGAAACGAATTTCCTTGTCGATATCGACGATAATCTGTGGAAATTGAACCGTGCCAATCTCATTCAGGAACCGGTTTCGGGCTCGATCAAGCAGTCGATCTTCATCCAGGGCATGCAGTTTCTTCACGTGAAGTCCACGCTCATCTATCATCAGTGAATTGCGTTCGACGGCCTCCTTAACACCGGCCAAGCGTGTCCTTACGGCTGGTACGCGCACATAACAAGGTTCTATGGTCTATGTAGTTGAGCTTATTTGTCTTCTGGATAACTCCAGGGCATCCATTTCTCAGGCGATGCTTTGACAGACAGCTGGTTTCGCTGAACGCTTGTCAGGTAGTGAAACGCATTGACGTTATTCTCATGGCAGATTGCCAGAATCGAGGTAATGATGTCGGAGATATCAGCACCGACAGAAGTTTTAAAGAATAAGCTGTTTTTTCTGGCACGAACTATCAACTTGATCAAGCGCTCGATCTCGTTGTTATCTATCGGCGCTCCGAGCAATTGACAGAACGCCGTGAGACCATCGTAGTGGCGAATAAAGTACTGCATCGCCTTGCCAAGGTTACTGTTAGGCTCAACGACATCCGTATCCAGTTGTGTATGACACCACGCCAGGAGGGTTTGCATGTGTGGCAGCGAGTGCTCGCAGTGATAGTCACGACGCTGTTCAGGCGTCATCGCGTTGTCAGCACAATGGATATCGTTCACCCAGGCATGCTGATACAACTCCAGTGCATAGATAACCTCGTCTGGACTCTGTTCGATCAGTTCAACAAAGCCACGCCTGCCGTGCGCATTGCATAAACATTTGACAAACTCATGTCCGATCACATGATTGGCGCTCAGCGCATCGCTCATCAACGTAGGCGGTGCGCGGGTCGGATCACGGGCGCTGAGGATCTCCTGCATAAATTCACCCGCATGGCCCACGTTGGTCTGGAAGAGCACCAGACGCCGATCCTTGTCGTCAATAGCCAGCACTGCCGAGGTGTAGATTCCGCTACGTAATCGCTCACGTCCATCCCGGCCTTTTTTCATCACGGGTTGCTGCTCCAGTATCCGGTTTGTTGTGTCATCCAGATAGAACAGCCGGGCGTTTGCCGCTTCACACTTTATCGCCTTGAATATGGGATTGAGCGCATTGGCTACCTTTTCGCACTGGTCGAAGATCGTAGAAGCCGCGATGGGTGTTCCCAGCAGCCCATTGATATGTTCCTGACGATAGAAAGGGCTACCGGCAAAGTACTTGCCGATGCACATGACACTTCTGGGAGAGTACCCGTACTGCTGGTCCCGAGGACCATCAGCAATGACGTGCTCAGGCAGATCGGCGGTGTAGATTTCACCACAGCTGTTACAGCGTAATTGTTCCGCCACGTGCTTGTGGCAGCTTAGCGGCGCATTCCCGCTGACACGTAGCAATACCGCAGGCGTGTATTTGTACACCTTACCCTTGCTACAACAAGAACAATGATCGCCTTTGTTGATGCCATCGAGTGCATGATTGTGTATCTGTGGCTTGGCCGGCGGCTTTTTCCGGGGCTTGCTGCGGTTCTTTTTCCCCGCTCTGGCGTGGTGGGTTTTATTGTGACTGCCACCACCGGCGGCAGGTGATTGTTTGCCACCGGCATCGGGCAATACGTCACGCAGTTTCTCCGAAGAGCGCACCATGCCCAACAGTTTTCTGAGCTTGTGCACACTCAGATCATTGTTCTCCAGTCGCTCCTGCATATTGGCCAGCATCATGACGGCGCTAAACAACAGCTCATAGTCGCCGACACTGAGTGCCAGGTTGTGCGTCTTGGCCTGCTCGATGCGATCAAGCAAACCATCCAGATCACTCTCTGACAAATTCACAATCGCAGCCGATGCGCCATCAGGCGATGCTGTCTCATTAGATTGTGGTGTGTGCGTTGTCATGAGTGACGTGTGTACCGGTTCCATGGTGCTAAGGCGTGTTATGGATAATCGTAGCCGATCGTGGCGCAGGTGCAAGCGAACCTGATGCGAGAGTCGATGAGTTATCTGCATTGCCTGTGCTAGTCCATGCGCCACCACTGAGAATAATGCGCAGTTCACGGGCGCTGGTAGGTGATATTGCACGTTGCCCATCTGGCCAACCGGTGAACTTGCCGCGACTAAGCCTCTTGGTCATCAACCAGTATCCATTGACGTCATAGCTCAATGCGCGAATCATGGTCCGGGCGCGATTGATAAAAACGATGACGCTACCGTCGCGCGGTTGCAGTGCCAGATTGTTCTGACAGACAGCCACAAAGCCGTCTATGCCCTTGCGAAAATCCGCCGGTGCTACGCTCAATAGAATGCGGGTCTCATGGGTCAGTAGAATCATGAGCTGGCTCCTTGCTGATGTGCTCGTACCGCATGCAGTATCTGTTCAAGCGTAAAACAGCCATCGATGTGAAGCTCGATGGCATCACCTAAATCGATGCTGATAGAGCTTGTCGGGTGAGCCTGTGAATCGGCTCGTGTGGAAACACTGGAGTCGGCGGGCAACTCAACCAGCGCTGCCTGCTGCGAAGAAGGCACAAGCGGTGATGGCAAGGGTGTTTCACTTGCCCAGCGCTTGAGTGCAGTATCATTGATTTTTAACGCAATGCAGATATGCGACGCGGGGTACGAATCTCGTAACGCGACGGCCCTACGTCGCAAGCCTATCGGGGTACGGGTTCGCTTGTCACGCATCGTTCGCCAGTGATCAAAGGCCTGTTGGACGCTTTCCAGGGTTGGGCTGAATAACGGGGTTGCTGCTGACATCGGGAATCTCCATCGAATACGTTTGAGTTCGTGGAGAGAAGTTAATCAGAAATTTACACCGATTCTGCGCGTGCCAGCCGTAAGCTCACGGCCAAGCCACTACCCAGTGCGTCTAGTCGCTGTTGCAAAAAATCACCGGCCGCCAGAGGCAGATTGAAGCCCTTGTAAACTGTTTTCCGCTGTATTTTCCAGTCTTTTTCATCGATCATCATGGCATCGCGTTGTAGAAAACTCAGACTCTCCGGTGCCCACACCGATCCGTTGCGCAGAGCGCAGCGTAACTCGGTCAGCACCACGCAATCGAATGCCGCCCTGCCTTTTTTTGTGTCTCTCTGACAAACATGGTCACGCCAGCGTGGTGGTACAGCATCGATCTGATCATCGCTTACCGGCTTTTCTTTTGTCAGTTGGTAGCGTCTCCACAGTTTAAGCAGCAAATCAATGCTTGACCCTTCCACACACTCTAGTCGAGGGGTCGTCATGCAATGGAGTAATCGACGAACCCGGTACCCATCGGCTGTCAACGCGTCCCGGTAGCGATGTGCCCGGGATACGGTTGCACCGTGGGTACTGGGGAGCGTGTCAAGAACAAATTGCCTGACCTGGGCGTCAGATTGATCAGCATCTTCGGCGCATTGCCGAGTACGAGGCAGTAACGATCGGATTTCCTGCAACTCAATGCGCTCTGTTTTATTAGCAAGCTCCTGTGCCTGCCGACGAAGATCAGTGGTGCGCATATCGCACAATGAAAGTATCGTATCGTTGGTTATCAACAAAGCATGTCGAAGAAAACACGCAAGCTCAATTGTCCGAGTCGGTTCTCGTAACGTTTTAAGTCTGGATGGACGACGCGATCGGCAACGTTGGGATAGCTCAATCAGGTTCTCGAGACTGATACCTGGTAGTTTAATGATCGGTACAAAAAGTCTTCGAAGCGTCGCAAGTTTCGCAACGGCATCGTCCAGTGCACCAGTGGAGCGTTTATGGGGTGCCGATCCAAGCCACTGCAGGTGCGACTGTTGTCTATCGCCCTGTGAGGTGAATAATTCTTGCTCCCACGACAACAGGACGTAGTCCGGAATAGCCGACGTCACTGATGATGCCATTTCATGCTCAGCCCGACGAACCACTTTTAACGCCATCGCCTTAACACGTCGTGGCCCGGGTATGCGAATGCCCCGGGTAAACAGCCAGCTCATGATGTCGACCGCCATTGCACGGGAATCTGAAGCATTCGAAACGGGTGGGCGAAACGCGCGCATCAGAGCGCGCTGATGATGTTCGTTGAATGCGTCAATGCCCAACAACTGCATCGCCCATTGTTGGTGTTCGTACAGGGTGCGTTTTCGCCTACGATACAGGGACCGAACGGTAGCAATATCTACGTGAGGTAAATCGAGTTCATTGGCGACCTGCATCAAGACAAAAACCGGAATGCGATCAACGGCACTTAACGTGGTACCCGTCATTTTAAGAAAACCCAAATGGATGCCAAACGCGAGTCGCAGATGATCCCCTCGTCTTGATTGGATAGCACGACGCTCTTCATCGTTGAAGCTGAAGAAGGTGTCTATTTCAAACAGGGTCAGGCTTCGCGGAAACTGCCTGAGGCCAAGAAACGGAATTTGCCAGGATGGAAGTGTGCGCATAGGAGACACCCTCTTTGAAACGAGGACTCATTTACGCAGAATCGGTTGTCAAAGCCAAAATCAAAGCTAGTTATTGTTTTTTATATATTTTATCAATTTTAAAGTTTTAACCTGTTGATTTGCAAAGAATTCCTTAACGGCACTTTTTGCATGAAATGGCCGTAAACCCCGAATTATCCGGTGGGCAAATGAGCTTGGCTGATAGACCAATATTCGAAAAGTTTGCGCGTTGACGCCGTAAGCTCACAATCCTATACGGGGTCTGAATGGAAATCTGTACTTGTATCTCTAACTGTAGTCACCGCTTTGGTACATATGCTTTGGTAGTGGTTCCAAGGAAAGAGCCGTGTCGACGTGCCCAAAAAATTCATCGTATTTTCTACCATTTGAAGTTTTGATACCACCATCCTGCAGCATTGCCAATCTACTCTCGACAGAACTAACAGATGCAATTGCCTGTCTTACTTCGACAGATCTTATAAACCCATCTACTAGTCCCGCTAGTCTCTCGTCTCCGTCTCTACTGAACATGCCAAAACTTACTATTGACTTCCCCATATCAACTCCCCAGACAAAATGGTGATTTAGCGCCAAGTGAATAGACTCTCTAACATCTGTGTCGTAGACTTCAGAGTGGTTCTCCGCTAATTGCTCTATTCCATCGAATAGCTTCAACAACGCTTTTTGCATATCTTCATTTTTTGCCATGCTCAATCTCCATCTTCGTCTTCGTCTCTGAATCGATCACCTGGAGAGTTTAACTTATTGTAGTTGTCAGAACTGGATGCACCTCCTTGTTCTTCGAGCCTTCTAGATTCGTCCTTGAAAGCATCTCTATCTGAATCGGAAGATGTCCAATCTGTGGCTATGTGTGGGTCGTCGTGCTCGCGTGCTTTACGGCGCCCAGACTGCTGCGATCGTTTCCTACTTCCCTTGCCGCTGTATGTTTTCCCGCTTTCGTGTGTATTTGTGTACGAGCCAGTTTCATCCGGGTCATAGGCTCCATCTCCTTGTCCATCCTCTTCTTCTAGGCTTTCCTCCTGCGATGATTCGCTATGCATACGATCAATCTGGGGTTGCACTACGTCATTAGAAATGACGGCGGCGGTACCGATAATTCCAGCGCTAATCAGAAGACCTTTCGCTATCGCATATCCCGGTACGGCGAGAATTGCAAATTTCCCATCTGGATCGACATTAGCGTACGGATTATTGTTCGCATATGCATACCGATTAAACATCATCGGATTCGCTTCCGTGAATCCAACTGGATCATTTGAGTAAAATCGGCCTAGAATGGAGTCATAGTGCCGGGCCTTCATGTACGTTAACCCAGACGTATTGTCTTTTTCATGACCGGTGTAGCCCATCCGGTTGTCTGCAGACTCGACAATCGGATTACCAACTGATGTGATCCCGTCACTTGAATTACGCCCAAGCCCTTCTCCGTAAGGGCCAGTGTTCTCGTACCACAGAACACGCCCTTTCCCATCGGACACGGCGATAGGACTGCCCAGTACATCGTGGTGGTAGAAGATGACGTATTCGTTGTCTTCTATGGGCGTCTCTGCGATCGTCACACCGCAAACAGTTACGAGGATGGTTAGCAGAAAGAACTTGGTATAATTGATCATGGTGTTCGATATTGCTGATTGGTTCGCTAAGGAGATACGATCTGAGGTGTAGGCAGCGCGAACAGACTCAACTGAGTTGCATCGGTACAGTCTTCAACCCCTTGGGCATTCGGGTGTGCAGTGATTTCAATCTCGTTGCCATTGAACAGCGCTATGTAAGCCAATGATCTGATCGCCTTCAGGCGCACAGGATCAAGTGTCGATCGGAACCGAAGGTACCCATATCGCGTGTTTAGTGGCGTCACTGAGGTGTACGCCATCTTAAGATGCAGATCCGATGAATTGAACCCGCCTTCTGTCAGCAACGAGATGTAGCCTCTTGCACACACTACGGCGTGTGCGTTACCAACACCCATAAGCAAGCCTAGGGTAATCAGACAAGGTGCGAGTGTGCCTTTTTTCATAGTGTTCTCAAACTGCTTATGGACTGGGATTTCACTACCTAACATTAGCTTCCGGTGGTACGAAACACCTTTAGTTCGTCCGCCTTGGTGCAGTCGCTGTTACCAGACGCATCCACCGCTACCGTTCTCACTTCCACTTCATTGCCATTGGCCATCGCCAGGTAGGCCATCGTTCGAATGGACGCTAATCGCGTTGGATCGATGGAGCTTCGAAATCGCATATACCCTTGATTAATTCCGAAATGCGCAGGCCACCACGTAGGCGGTGTGGTTCCTCCTGAATATTCAAGATTGATCATCAGATCGTTGGTATTCCAGCCCCCCTCTGCCACATGCTTGATATAGCCTTTGGCACACAGGCCTGCGTTAGCCGTGTTGACCGCGCCAAGCAGGACAGTGGCTACGATTGCGTGTTTGATGAATTGCATAGTGAGTCTCTCTTGTAGCATTATTGCTGAATGAACTGATAGATAGGGTCAAGGATGACGCCATCGGTGTCCTCAAGACCAGGAATCCATGGCGATTCCACGTCGGTGGCATCTGAGACACCATCGCTGTCGGAATCCGTATTACTCGGAAGAAGCCCTGTGGCATATTCAGCAACGTCGTTCCTGCCATCGTTGTCAGCGTCCGACGTCACCCCATTGGCCACCTGCGGGTCAAGCCCCTGGAGACGCTCAAAGTAGTCTGGAATGCCATCCCCATCAGAATCATGATCGTTGTGTATGCCGAGGGTTGCCAGGCGTTTGCCATTGAAGTACACATGATCCTTGGCCTCACCTGTGGCTGTATCCAATTCATGCATTAGCTGCCCTTCGTGGTTGTACACAAAATAGGTAGATCGCGACGTGCCCGTGGCCTGTGTACTCTTGACCCGCATATTGTGCGCATCATAGGTGTTCGTTTGATTACCGACAGGCGTACTCGCGGTGATCAGGCGATTAAGCTGGTCATAACCAAAGGTCGAAAATGACGTTCCGACAACGTTGCCGTTGGTATCATAGGTCAATGCGTAGTTAGGCACGGCGCTGTTGCCGGGCGTAGCAGATAACAACATGCCGGAGGTGGTGTCATACGTATAGTCCAGAGTAGTACCTCGGATAGATCGGCTGTTTATATTGTCCAGCACATCATAGGAAAACTGGTAGTTAACAGATCCAAGCGTGGCAGTTGCCAGTCGATTAAGGCCGTCATATTGCAACCCAGTCAGGGAATTTCCGCTAGCCGCCAGGTAGCCGCCTATTGAACTGATGTTTCCACCTTTCGTGTAGTTATAATCGAAGTTATAGATGGGGCCATCATTGCTGTCCAAACCGGTCCACAGATCAGGCTTATAGTCATCCGTCTGTGTGGCGGTGAAGGACTCACCATTGGTCAGCTCAAAATCCGAGATCATCCCATTATGATGGTAACTTGCGCTGTCCAGTAGTGAAGAGATATAGGTCACCTGACCAAAGCCATTACGTCCGAACGACATAACGCGTCCAGTCGGGTAACTCACACTGTCCACATTGAGCAGAGAATCATAGGTGTATCCGAGTGTGAACTGTCGAGAATCGATAGACAACGTTTCTGTGTCGACTTGCCCATTATCCGTGTACTGAGTCGTCCATGACGTTGCAGGGCTCTGGCCAACGCCTACCTGCGACGCATTCTTCACCAAGCCGTTATCGTAATAGTCGAATGAGATATTCCCAGTAGGTAGAACGGGACCAGCAGGCGTATCGAAGTTCACCGCTTTCAGGCGGCTCATCTCATCGTATTCATAACGAATATTTGCACCATCAAAATTTTTGACCATAGTCGGATTGGCATTGCCATCCACGGCCATCACCGTTCGTGTGCCAAACTCCGGATGAGTCTCTGAGTTCACTCGTAAGGATGTACTGCCACCACGTGATTGAGGCGTGAACGTACGCTGCAAAGACCGTGTGCCCGAATTGCCTTGTGTGATAGAGGATACAAACCCTACATCGTTTCGCTCTATGAGTGTAGATTGCGTCGTGTCGCTGTCCTTGTAGTGAGAGGGTGGACTAACCTTGCGATGTATTGCCATTATCTCAGGTTGTGCGTGTGCACCGATCTGGCGCATATTATATTGAGTCACATTGCCATCAGGTTCCCGCACAGCGTATCCTTCATCAAAACCTGCCCCCGGAATAGAGTAAAACCCATGGGTATCACAACCCTGTCCATAACATATTCTTTTGATTGCGCCTGTCAGGACATTCACTATGCTTATTACACGGCCAAAATTATCGTATGAAAAACGTGAACCTTCGTTTGTGCTTAAGGTCCCTATGGCAGGCGTCTGCTTCTCCACTAACCCAAATGCGGATTCATAGGTGGTATTTTTATGGATAAATTTTAGGTTTGAGTAATCGATCTCCGTTCTCTGATGGACTCTTCCCAGTGTGTCGTAGAGCTCAAACGTGTTGGACTGACCCGCGATATAGCTCTGCTTTCGCCTTGTGTCCAATGACGTTCCATCGCGCTCCCATGTGGGATAGGTATAGGTGACATCAGCAGCGTTACCGTAGCCGATGTCCTTGCTTTTTCGCTTATACAGCTCATTGTATTCATAGCTGCGAGTAATGCTTTGTGATCCATCGAGCCGCTCTGTTTCAGATGTTATGTTCCCAACACCATCAACGGTACGAGTGACTTTCCCTCCATCTGGATAGGTTATGAGAGTAGGAACACCCTCCACATAGTTATCAAAGTCCGTCCGCTTTCCGTTACCATCTTTCGCCCATGCCAGTAGACCTTGATCGTTATAGCCAAACGAGGAGTTAATTCCTGCTTCGTTTTTTGCATCGAGCAGCCCCATATCGTTGTAGTTGTACACATTCTTGTGCAATCCATCTCCTCCAGAGGAGGTCTGCTCTGACACAAGATGTCCGATAAACCAAATAGGTCTTGAATTCTGGCTATTGTCGTAGGCTAGTAATTTCGTACGCGTCAGCTCAGCAGTGCCGCCGCTAGCGCCCGCCGTGTCGATGACTAGCCCTGGATTGTTATATTTGTCGTACTGTTTATATTCTGTTCCATAACTACGCCCATTACGACTGACTACCACCGTTGATTGGTTATTACGTCGATGGTCAAAACGGTAGAGCTTTCGATTCCGATACCATTCAGGCGTTGTCGCTGTACCACTCTTCATTTCTGGATGGTCGTTTCGCGTGGGCGAACTTTTTCCGGAGTGAAAAGTCTCGTTTTCAAGATACGTGTACGTCGTCACCGACTGCACGTTGTCAAACCTATCGAGTAAGCTGTGTGATACAAGCTTTCCATTGTCCCTGAGTGCCTCGTCCAGCTCGGGATCGTCGCCGCCAGGATATGATTGAGTACCCCCTCTGAGAATGGGATTGAAATCGAGCACATACTTGTGTTTACTAATACCAGACCCGTTTTCTATCGTTCGTCGAACGTAACCGTCATCTGATGTAGTGTATGAGATATTCGTGAGATAGTTAAAGGCGGTATTGGCGGTACTGGGTGACGTGACAGATCGTAATGACATAGCCAGGCGCTTGGGTTTATCATCGTTGCATACACTGTCGTTTGTCTGAACATAGCCGTTTACGGGTTGATATAGGCAAATATGTAGACGGTCGTACTCATAGTTCACTGAAGCGCCGGTTGGAACGACAACCGATTTTAGCGGCACTAAGTTGTAAGCATGTGTACGCGTATTCCAATCATATTTAATGTTGCTGGTTGAACTACCAACGGCTTTGTAGTAATAAGCATAGCTTATCGGATCGTTTTTTATCTTAAGGCCATACTCAAACGTCCATTTTGTAAACCATCGTTCTGTATCACTATTGTTGGCAGGGTCATCCTCGACTTTGTGAAGCAGACATTTACTCATCGGTGTACCGATTTTATTGTCATTTACTGTGTTATGTAGATTTTCATAAACATATCTGACCCTATGGATTCGGTTTTCGCCAAATGAGACGACTGAATTCAATAGGCCGGGACACACTGCATCGTTTGCCCGATATCGGAACTCGAGCCACTTAGTCACATAGCCATTAGCATTTCCAGTGTCATTTATAGTAATCCACTTTAATCGCTGCTTGTTCATTATCCAATTGGAAATTTCATAGTGTGGAGCATGAACTAGAGGAACATGTTCCATATCGTCTATGATTATTGATGGCATTGCCTCGTATCTGAAACCTATAGAGCTATTATGGCGGCGTATTTGTGAAACGTTTACGCGGTAGATGTTGAACGCTATAGCTACGGACTCTCCGTTTGTTCGTCGTAAATAAACCCTTCGCGTATTCACACGTCGTTCCGTGGTTTGCGCGTTGTGGAAGGCGTAAATGGTACCGTCGGGACTATGCACTTCATACCCACTAGTAAAGTATGGACGACAACGTATGTACCAATTGTCTTTGCTGGCCAGAATGGTATCTTGAGGAAAATTGCTAACCAACGATGGATTGATCAGATCTAATGGAAGGAATCGCGTGGTCCCGCCCTCATGGTTAAAAACAACATCATTAAAGAGCTCGATGGATGCAGTCTCAGGATTCGACAGCCACGAATGCGGTGTGCCTACGGCTGTTAAATTTGCGCAGGTAAGTTTGTCGTGCTCCCTATCGCGCCCAGTAGATTGGTGCTCGAATCCGTCATTAATGTTGCCTAAATTCGTGTCGATGATGAGATGTGGAATACGAAATGACATATTCCCCATGGCATACGGATAAGCATTAGGATTTTCCTGAAACTCTCTTCGCAAATCGAATGATAACGGTGTGTTTCCCGTCAGAGAGATATCCACAGTAGAGTGACCCACAGCGCCAGATATTTCACTGTACGTCTCTCCTGGCACTTTCACTGAAAACAAGTTGGTGCCGCGTTGACCGACACTGGCTATTCCTTCAATAATAGCTAATTCCGTATCGGACATCAGGTTGCCGGTTTCATTCGCACTTGCTGTGTGGCTATGAAAACCTGTAGCACAGCTTCCCATGCTGATGATGACAGGCAAACACGCATTTAGGAGACGCTTCACAATGGGTGTATCACTATTCAAAGTACGCATTTGATAACAATTCGTAAATTAGGTTGATGTCAATGGGAAATGACCTGTTTTCTAAAAGTTGACTTCTACGGGAACGAATTTAGGTTATTCAAACGTGAAGTTCTGCCAATAGTTAATGCAGGACGGGGGAGTTGGGGGTTTTTTGTCACAACATCGAGGCTTGATGGTCTTGCAGCAGTGGCGACATCCTTCATCTCAACGGCAACCGATAACACCTCTACATCGTTAGCTCTGAGTTGTAGTGCGCCGTTGCTGTCAGGGTCCTTGAATTGCTCTTTCTCGCGTATGGGGTGGAGCTGTAGTGTTCTCGGGTCAAGCCGGTAGGGTAACGGAGCACTGGTTGACACCTCGAGCGTGCCATAAGCCGAATGCGAGAGTGTACCTTCATAACTATTGACAGGTCGGTCAACAGTACTGCAGACGGAGTCGTCCGATGCCAACCCGGTCAGCAGGAATGTAAAATCGTTATAGAGTAGGCTATCACCGCCACGTTGTTCCACGTGGACAGTGCTTACCTGCTGATTGTCATCTGCACAGTGAGTGGGGAGCGCTAGTATTTCTGCGCCTGTTAAGATGATTTCATCTTTCTCAGCAGTTGCGGTAAACTTCTCATACGCACGCAAGGATTGAACAAGAAGGGTTTTATCGTAAGTAGCATAGACGTGCAGCTCTCCGTTGTAGACGGCTCGTTCATAGTATTCACGCGCGGGTGTCATCGAGGGGTGATCAATCCAGGAGAGAGGATCAGACAATACGCAGTCGGACATTTCCAGTGATACTGTGATAGAAGAAACCCCTTCTTCGCCCCTATTCTTCGACGGAGTCGATGTCGCCCTTGACTGGTAGTTTCCTCCGCCTGGGCACTTGA
>ENA-ORXR01002091-ORXR01002091.1-marine-metagenome-genome-assembly--contig:-NODE-2091-length-19620-cov-9.133142_pt1 | contig 19620 bp, 22 predicted proteins | sample MGYA00237866_ERZ511479 | MGnify/ENA metagenome assembly ERZ511479 | reverse complement strand
GGCCAGCTCTGGCGGCAGCTGCCCCGGCCGCGGCTTGCGGCGCCCGCCGCCGCCGCCGCCGCCGGCACCGCCGCCGCTGCCGTCGCTGCCGACGCTGCCGACGCGTCGCCCGTGGGTGCGGCTGCGGCGGCCGTCGGCGTGGCCTCGGCCGTGACGGCGCCCCGTTTGCCCAGGTCGTCCACCCCCCCCTCGCCCCCCCCCTTCTCCGCTGGTGCGCGTCCCGCCGCCAAGCGCTCCCGCGTGGAGCTGTCGGCAGTGCCGGACGCGGCGACGCGCGCGCGCATCGTCCGCAACCGCGCAGCGGCGGCGCGCTCCAACGCCAAGCGCAAGGCGCGCGCGGCAGCGGCGGTGGCGGCGGCCGCCGAGGCCGCCGCCGCGTGGCCGCCTGTGGCGCCGTGAGGGGCGTGGCGGGCGCCGGGCGCCGGGCGGTCGCCGCCATGCCCGCGCGCGGTCGACGGCCAGGGGGTGTTTGCGTGGGGGGGTGGGCCGCGGTGGGTGGGAGGCAGCAGCGGTCGGCCAGTGTCGCCCGTTGTGTTGGTGGCCACGGGGTGGGGGTGGGAGTGGCGGCGGCGGGCGGCGTCGCCGAAACCGCGGCATCCTCTCCCCCCCGACCGCCCCTCTCGCATTCACCACACGTCGACGCGGCAGCGGACGGCGCGGATGGTTTCTGCGCGTGGCGGCGGGCGGCGGCGGGCGGCGGCGGGCAATGTGCCGCCCGCTACGTAGCCAGACAGCGGCGGCGGCAAGCACGCGGGCCGTTTGAGAGATGGAGATTGTTGTTTTTGTACCGCGCCCGCGCGCCCTCTGCCTTTGTCGTTGGTCGTGTCTGCCGTCGTCGGTGGGGAGGGTCGGCTTTTGCATGGCAGCCAGCAGGCGGCGTCGACGGTCTTCCGCGTGCGGCGTCGCCGGCTGTCGGTGCGACCGCGACTGCGTTGCGGTTGCGGGTGGCATCCCCCCCGTCGTCGCTGCCGGTTGGGGGGGGGGGGGGGGGGGGCAGCGGTCGATGGAGCGGCGGCGGCGGGCACCGCGTCGGCGGGCACCGCGCCGACGCGGCGCCGCGCACCATGAGCAGACGGTGAGCGGGAGGAGCGGGGCAGCGGGTGGTCCCCGTTTTGCCTAAACAGCCTCTTCCTCAGAGGTTTTGTGACACCTCGCGCGGCGGGTTTGGCGCCATCGTCGGCGCCGCGGGCACGGTATCTTTTTTAGGGCGGCTCGGACCCCTCGCGCACTCCCCATACAATGTATCAAGACACAGGGGCGCCGCCGACGCACCGTGTGCGCGGCGGCGCCACAGGCATTGGCAGCGGCATGGGCGCCCGGCCGACGCGCCTGCATCCGGCGGCTTTCGGCGGCAGTGGACGGCGGCGGTCGACGCGCCCCGCCGGGCGACACACGGCGCGCGGCGAGGCGTGCGCCGGGGGGGTGGGCGCGCCCGCGCGCGCGCCTGCAGCGGCGCTCGTTGCCCGTGGCAGGCGGGGCGACGACTCGGGGCTGTGCCCGCCACGGCCGCCGCCGCGGGGAGGCCACCCCGCGGCCCGCACGGCCGTCGGTGGCGGCTGCCGCCGCCGACGGGCGCCTTGCCGGGCTGGCCGACGGCCGGCGGCGGCGCGGCGGGGGGCCCCCGCCGCCGCTGCCGCCGCGGTTGCTGCCGTCACTGGGTGCCGCCGTGGCGGACGCGCGCGCTGCGCGAGGCGCCGAAGCGGCGGCGGCCGCACGGGAAAAGGGTGGAGAGGGGGGGGGGGGGGGGGATACGCCCCCACCGCGACGCGCTCCGCCACTGCCGTTGGGCGGCGCGGCGCGCGGCGCGCGCCCCGCATCGGCACACTTATTGGCCGGTGGGGGCGGCAAGCCCTCCCCCGCCCCCCCCGCATCGACGCCCTGCCCTCCACTCGACAAGCAGCGACGGGGGTGGCGCCGGCGGCGGCGGCGGTGGTGGCGGCGGCGGCGTGCCCCCACGGACGGTCGCCGCGGCGCGACCGTGGGGTCGGCTGCTGCCGCGACACGGGGGAGGGACGTGCAGCGTTGACACTGCCGCGCCGCTGCCACCGCCGCCGCCGCTGACGCACGGGTCGGGTCGGGGCGCAGCTGGGCGCCGTTGGCCCCCCGTGGCGGGAGCACCACGTCGAATGGGTACCACTCGGGCGTTCGTCACAGGAGGAAAGGATGGAGAAAGACACTTTGCGGCAAGCATTCCGTCCCGCACCTCGCTAAACAAACACGACAAACTACACGCACACTGAAGTCGATCTCATCATCTTTTTAGACGCCGGAACTGTTGAGACATATCGTTGACATGCATGCTCCGATCTGTTCCTAACCCGCATGGAGGGGACCGGGGTGCCTAAAGTACGTTTACGTCATGTGATTGGCTAAACTACGTGGCTAACTAACGAACAAGAGAAGAGCTAACAGGATCCAAACAAACAAACGAGAGGGGGGACACAGGTCCCCGCTGCGGAGGCAGCCATGAAGGGCGGGAGAGGGATGGGGAGCGCGAGAGGGCGGACGTGCGGCTCGGCGCCGCGATGGAGGAGGCGGCCGGCACCGGCGTCTAAGGGCGCCCCCCACGCAAGGCGGCACCCACCGCCGCCGGCCACAGCCGTCGCCAACGCGGGCGACGCGCGGTGCCGCCTCATCCGCCATCCCGCCCCTGGCCGCCAGACCCGGGGCGGGTAGAAGCCCGCCGACGCCCGACCGCCCGGCGCCAAGCAGTGGCACCCCCCCCAGAAGAGAGCTGCATTACCCGACTGGACATGGCTGACAGTGAGCAACAGCTGGCAGACACCTCGCATGAAGCGTTGCGAGTTTGCTCATCAAAGAAGTAGAGCGAGAAGCGCTGTATCGGAGCACAGGAAGCTTCGTCCTGGGGGATCAAATATCAGATTTCGCGCACAGCTATGTCGTGAGCCGGGTCAAGGACATTTTGTTGCCAGATTGGCACCACATTGATTGTGCCCAAAAAAGGGATTCTGTGGGTGTCTCTTCTGTATCTCGTGGTTATCTCGTGGGAATTAATAATACGGCTACAAAGAGCCCCTCCAGTAGAAAAGCCCGACCCACACGTGGGTATCTAGGGGTCAATACCCACAAGCCCTCGGTCGAATGACTTGCATTGCTGGACACCTCACCACAGATTCTGTGCCCAATGTCGTGCGGACCAAGCTCGGTCACGGCAACAAACTATTGCAGTCTCCCCAATTTTGGCCGATCCCGACGAGAACAACTGTGCTGAACAGATGCACGGCAGCGATCTATTGGGCCGGGTACGAGCTCTCGGCCAATCAGCAGTTGTGCGGACTGCAGGTTGTTCTTGCTGCAATCGGCCAGAATTGAGAAGACTGCAATATTTAACGTCCTCGACGAGTAGGATTGGTCAGAACGCCCAGGGCGTTTTTGAGGGTATCGTTATGTAGCTCTAGTAACACAAATATGTGACGGTAACAGCACCTTTTACGATCGACTGAACCTATACCGGTTGGCCGGTCGGCCTCCAGAGTTCGATCGACGGACCGACCGATCGGACGCCCAAAGAATCATGACAGTAAACTGGGCAGTCAACCCCCCACAGTGGCGCCCGTCGCGCTGCAGACACACTATCCTTGCGCCGCCACCACGGCGGCGGCTGCCCGCGCCGGCTGGGTCATCGTCACGCCGGCCGCGACAAGTGGCGACAACCGGCAATGGCATGGACGCTTGTGGGGGTGGCGCAGTAGCGGTGACGACGATAGGGGACGGCAGCGACGACGGTGTCGGAAGGGCTCTGGTGGTGCGCGGCCGGCGCATGTGCGCGCGGGCGCCGGGCTAGCGAGGGAAGACGCGCCTTCGGTGTATGTGGGATGGGCGGGACGGCGCGGAGTCTGCGGGGTGGCTCCTCATTGACTTTGGTGTGTGGGGGGTGCGGCTGGCCGCAATGGCGGTGGCTGCTGCTGCCGCGGCGACCCAAGCAGCGGTGGCGGTGGTGGCGACCTTGGCGCTGGTGGCGGCGTCGGGGTCTGTGTCGACTTTGATGGCAGGTGGACGCCGCGCATCGGCCAGCATCGCAAAGCACCGTCGCAACGGCCTTGCTGTGGGCCCTAGATGAGGCCGTGATGCGCGCCGGCGGTGGCCGCCGCGCCGCCGAAGCCGTCACTGCTGACGGTCTGATCACCGCCGCCGCCGCCGCCGCCGTCACCGCCGCTGCCCACACGGCGGTCGCCGCCCCCGCGAGGTGGAGCGGTCACCGTCCCGGCTTCGCGTCCGGCGGTGGCGTCCGCTCGCAGTGCCTACTCTTGCCCTGTTGGCGTCCCCGTCGAGTGCTCGATGGCACCTCCAACTTAAAGGACCTGTACGGCTCTTTTGGTGCCGGTGGGGTGGGCGATGGAGTGTGGGGATGGGTAGCGATGCTGGCAGACCTCACCGCTTATAGGGGGGCGGGTTCGTTAGCATCATAGACCAAGGTGGCGGCAACGACAGCCGCGATGGTGACGGCAACGGCGAAAGCCGGCCACTTGTTGGGCCATCGCCTTCGCGTGGGTGGCTTCTCGGACGTTGCGGCACGGTGGCGGCGGCAACGCCGGAAGCGAATTGCGCACTCGCCACACTGGCAGGCTTGCGTGGCGGGGCGGCGGCGGCCGGGGTGCACCGTACGTCGATGGACGAGGGGAAGAGGCCTCGGGGAACGTGCGCCCTCGCCGCCATCCCTAGCCGGGAGGCCATGGCCAAGCCCACGGGACGAGAGGGAAAGCCATCGTCAGGCGCAAGGGCAGCCGCGACGCCCACGACAAGCGGGCGGAAGCGGACGCTGTGACTGCGGCAGTGACGAATGTTGGCGGGCTCTCTTGTAGCGGCAGTGGCGGCGCTCTCGTCGGCGTCGGGGTTGCGTGCTTATTTCTGTAGCGACGGTGACTCCTCCAGCGACGGTGACCCCTCTCCCCGTCGGCGGGCGTCCAAAGCCGCCGTCTCGGAGGACACCTGCGGGGCGTCGGCGGCGCCGGACGGCTCGTCGGACATCGGCGCCACCGCCAACACTGTGGCTTCGTGGCTACCCGGCGCCACGGAGCCTCCCGCGGCACTCATGCACTTCGTTCGGTGACGGGTCGGGACCCGCGGCCGCGAAGGCGGGCCCCGTGGGGCGGGTGGTCACTGCAGGGCTGCACCCGCTGCATGCCCATTGTGGCCAGGGGCCGCGGTACGCGCTCCACGTTACCGTACGGCGGCCATTTTGGCTGGGATGGGCAAGGAGCACGCCGCGGCCGGGCAACTGGCGGCACGCAGCTTGGACGACGGCGCCGGCTGTGTGGCGGGGGTGGAGGTGAGAGGCGGCGCGACCGGCGGGACTGGGCGCGTCGGTGAGAGAGGGGGCGAGCCGACAGGTCCTGTTTCCCGCCTGGCCGGCGGCGGCATCGGTGGCATGAGCGGCGGATAGCTGTCGTCGGAGGCGCGCCCGCAAGCACGGCGGATTACCTGCGGTCCCCAATCCCCGGCCGGCGGAGGGCGCTGGGCCTTTCCGGTGCAGGCGACCCCACCTCAGTTTGGCGGCTGTTGCCGCAGCGGCGGCGGTGGCGGCGGCTGCCCCTCACGTCGTGAAAGGTGCCGACGACAGCGCGACGACCGACGCGTCGTCGACGCCGGCGACTGCGCGGCCAACGACGTCGCCGGCGGCGGCGTGCGCGGCCGCCAGGCAGGCGACGTGGGTGCAGGGGCTGCCGGGGCTTTGCCGGCCAAGACGTCCGCGCCGTGGACATGCGGGCGACGTTTTTCTCCGTCAACTCGGCGCCAGGCGGCGCAGCGAGTAGCGAGGGCGTCGACGTCCGCATCTTCGACGAAGGCGCAGGCAGCGACGATGATAAGGCGGTCTGCTGCGTCGTGGACCGCAGCGACGTTTTCGAGCTGGCGGTGGGCGGGGAGGGGGCGGGTGCGGTTGTGACGGTGACCACCAGCACCGTCAGGCAGTCGGCGTCCCCTCTCCCCCCTGCCATCAAGGGCGAGTTGTGCTCGCCCCCTCCCGGCCGCGCGCCGGCACCGGCGGGTTAAAGGTGTTACCGCCACCCCCTGGCGACATGGTCGTGGGGCACCCGCTCCCCCGCGTTGAAGACGTCTTCGGACGGGGCGGCGGCACAATGGCGGCCGACCTAAAGGCGCCACCGCCGGCAGCGCTGGTAGCGACGACCGAGGAAGAGATGGCGAGAGCCCTTGCCACTGCCCACGCGGCCGCGAGTCGGACCGTGAGGTCGGCGCAGTGCCGCGCGGCGGCGACGACGCGGGCGACGAGCGGTTGCCAATCGCCGCCGTCCACGTGACGGTGGGCGGCGCGACTAGCGGGGCGGGCGTCGGCACTGATGGCATCAGTGGCGAAATGGGCGAAGACGTCGTCAGAAAGAGAGGTGTCGTCGGGGGCGGCGGCATCGGGGGCGAGCTGGAGGGGGGGGAGGGGTGAGGCGCTGTGACGGCGGCGACCCCTCTATCTCCGGGCGCCCGGCGACCTCCTTCCCCCCTGTCGCAAAAGGAGAGTTGTTTTCGGCCCTCTCAACGGCGACGTCAGCAGCTGCGGGAGACTGGCTTCGTCACTCGTCGTCACTGCTGGCGGCCGCGACCACGCGGGCGACGCCGAGGCGTCGACCGCCTAGTAGGGCGCAGACTCCGAGTCGGCCGTGGCGCTGTGGGGCAGCGCCGGCGAACGAGCCCCAGCCGTCCCCGTCGGGACGTCTGCGGGCACCGGTGGCTCGGCAGAGGCGTCTCCACGCGGGAAAGCGTCCGTGTCGGGGGGGTGCGGTGTGGTAATCGGCGTGGTTGTGGTCGTCTTGGGCGTTTCGAGCACGGCGGGTGCGGTCGTCGGCGCGGCGGTCGACGGGCAACTGGCGCGCCCCCCCTCCCTCCACCGTCAAGGCCCAGCTGTGCTCGCCTGCGCCCGGCTGCGAAAACATCAGCGGTTGATGATCGGCGTACGCCCCGCCCCCGTGCGGCAACAACGTGCCGCGCCAGCCCACCCCCGGTTGACGACGCCACCCGGCAAAGCTCCTCCGTCCGCAGCGGGGACCTTGCGGGCGGCGATGATGCGCTGGGGGACGAGACAGGCGCCGACGCTCCACCGTCGGCTGCTATTAAGGACGCAGGACCGGATGTTTGGTGCGCTCCCGCTCTGACATGTCCCGGCGCCATCTTCGGGCCCATGCAGCCTGCGATGAGGCGCGTTCTGCACAGGAGGGCGACGACACTACGAGCGTGGCGGCGCGTGGCGGCAACGCCATCGCGTCGCCGCCGGCCGGTACTGTGGGCGGGTGAGCGTCGCCGGCTGCGAGGTTAGGGCCCCCCGCGACCGCTCCTTGTCGGTGTCGGACGGGGGTGGGAGGCAAGCCGCGTCGGGCTTCCACCGCGCCATCCAACCAGCCGGTCATGGCGGTCAGCAGCACGGCCGGCCGGCGCCGGCTGCGCCGCCGCCATAGCCGCCGCCGCCGTCGCTGCAGCCGCCGCAGCCGCCGTCGCTGCCCAGCCGCCGCTTGACTATGCTGTCGCTACCGCCCCGCGCCGCCACGACTTGAAAGACCAGCTGCGGCCGCTCATGCTCGGGCGGTGTCCGTGAAGGAAGTGAAGTGGTGCAGGTGCGCCAGTAGGACAAGGGCGCGACGCGATTGGAGGTGGTCGTAACTGAGGGGACGGTTGCGGACGGCAAGGAGGCTCGTCGTGGAGGCACGGCCCCCTTAAGGTTTCTTGGGATCAGTGTGGGCGCGCAAGACAATAAACACCTGTGAAATTATTGATGGACTACTCACCCAAGCGAGGGACACGCCGGGCTGCAAACATAACAGTGACACAAGGAGGATACTTCAACACCCTCGTCATTGCCAAACAGCACACACAAGCGAAGCCACAGGCAAGTACGCGCGTCATCAAAAAAGGAAGCAACTTCTTCCAGTCCCCTCATTGTCTCCAAGTGCTTGTCATGCGAAGCAACCCAGATCTGCACCATCTCTGACCGCGTTGGGGCCTCGCGACGTAAGCGTCGCACAGGGAAAAGCGAACCGCGCCACTCAATGCTGTTCCCCACAACACCCAACGCGCCGAGCTCTTCCACGGCGGCTTTGACTGCTCTTGTTGCCCACAGCCCGTAGCCCGCAAAGTGCTCGTCGCTTGCCACATCTGCCATCCGTTTCCTGGCGAAAAAAGAATTGCCAGAGAAGAGAGGCGATAGCACGTGGTAAAGCAAGTGGGCGCTATCAGCGGACAGGGACGAGGGTGAACACCCCCAAGCACGACCTCGGCGCACGACAAAGTGCGCGGATGCCCGTTCGCCGACTTGAAAGAGCGACGCCGACGCGACCGCGTCCAACACGACCGGCGCGCGTTGGGCCGCGATGCCGGCGGCACTGAACGCGGCTCCGTCCACGAATGCGGTGGAAGACGTGCCAAGATGTTGCATTAGAACACTACAGCCAGCCTGCACGTCCTCAAGCGATACAGCCCTCTGAACAGCAACGCGACGCAGGGAGGACAGGTCCAGTGGGTTGTAAAATAAATAGCAATGTGCGACATTGCCATCGCGGCCGGATCGACCAGCTTGTTGCGCGTACATGTCAATGGAGGCAGGCGCCGTCTAAATAGCCGGGTCAGTATTTGAAATGGAGCAACAGACGCAAGAAATAGAGATACTGGTGAGCAAATGACAGCAAAAACGCGAAAAGTGAAGAGAGATAGTGTGCGATACAAACAATGGAAGGTGCAGCTTGTGGCACGTACCATGTGCACAATGATCCTCACCGCCGAGGAGTTAATACCCAACCCAAATGCCACTGTGGCGACAACGATGACGCCCCGCCTCGCAGCGAAGGCCTGTTCGACAGTCCTTCGATCTTCTCGGCCCGCGTGGTAGGGAAAAAACACAGCCCCCGCGTCGTGAAGCTCTGGCATGGCCGTGTAGCTGGCGTGGAGGCGCCCCGCCAGGTAGTCTGCGTCCCTGCGGAGGCGCACGTAAATGATCCCATTCCCGCCGAGGCGGGCAGCATCAACACCAAGGTGCAAAGCCCGACGAACGCGATAGTCCTCCTCGTTTTGCACTATCCGGGGCGCGCTGCCATCCGCAGCGGGCAACAAGAGCGACGGCCGGTGCTCGACGCGGAGACATAAATTGGCCCTAAAAAATGGATGCCGAGACACAACAGCCCCAACCATGCCGAGGGTCCGAAGCAACCGCGGCTCCGCGTCACTCCGCAAAGTAGCCGTCATAGCAAGTCGCGGGGAGGGTGGGAGGCGCGCCGAGGCATGCAGCATCGCCGGTCGCCATGTAGGCCACGAAAGCCATGTGTGGGCCTCGTCAAAAACAAGGAGGGCCACGCCGCGCGAAATGAGCGCGTCGAGGAGCCGCTCGTTGTAGATCAGTTGCTCCGGCGACACAATAAGCACGACAAGAGTCCCGCGCCGAATGCAGTCCAGCACAGCCTCCCGGACAGCCGGAGGGGTGCCCGCCGAAAGCGAGGCTGCCGGGACGCCGCAAGAAAGCAAATACCGCTCGTGCTGACGGCAAAGAGCTGTCAACGGGCAAAGAACCACGGTCAAGCGCCCGGTCAGGCACCAAAGCACCACACAGCACACACCAAAGACAAGCGTCTGTCATAATGTGCCGCTCGCATCGAAAAATGTGACACCTCAACAAGTCAGTATACAGCCAGGGCGCAGCACGTCGACATACCAGCGTGCGGAACCCTAATGTCTCCTGGGAAGCAAGGGCAGCAAGCGAAACAGGACTCACCTTTCCTGACCCCGTGGACATGGTACAAAGCAGGCTCGTGGGCCTTTGGCCTTCGCGAAGGACATCAAGTATGGCCTCCAGTTGGCCGGGACGGAACGCCGAGAGGTGGAACACAGCCTCCAGCACGTGAGTAGCCATCCGCTCCATGAGGACGGGGCGGCAAACGCAAGTACCTGGCCCAACTGCTGGCCACAGCCCGGTACGCGATGTGCAGAGAGGTCACAGGTTTGAGCGGTGCGATCGCGGAAGCATCGGGACGCGGCGAAGGGGGCAGCAGCCAGTCACACTATCCAGCGGAGAGCACACGGGGAATAAAGGCACAAAGAAGGTGGGTCACTGGTGTCTGGGCAAGTCGAATGCAGGACACGGCGTGGAGCGGCTCACGCAGCTGGACGCCGACAGTGCAGGGTGCGGCCGCCAAGCCAGATCTCGAGGCCGGAGACGAGTCTTTCTCATTCCCGACTCACTTACTTGGCGCTTGTTGGCACTAATATGTAGTTCTGAAACGGATAAAGCAGAGACAATGGGGCTTACTTCTCTTTCTTTTGAATTTGTGTCTTCCTTTCCTGGCAGATCATCGGAAGCTTGGCCTGGCGATTCGTACCAGCCGCCTCGAGCGGCCCATCGCGGCATATCACGCGACATGATCAACTCCTCGTCAGTCGCGTGAGAACTCCGAAGTCCACTGAGGCCTCGCCCAGCATGCAGCCAGGAGGCCGCTGCTGCCGGCCAAGCCGACACATGTTTGGTGAAAGGATCGCAAGATGGGCCGCTGTCTGTGGAAGTCGGAGGATGCAGCACGCAAAGCAGAAGTTGTAGCTGAGAAGCTCAGCCGAGCAGACGGGGCAGCTCCACAGCCCTGGTCCTCTGAGGCGCCGTCCATGCACTGCCCTTCCGATCGGGTGCACCACAGTCTTGTCCAGAAACCCCCCTCAGGTCCCCCAAATATCCGTTGTCTGACGAGTCCGACTCGTCCTCGCACCCAGAGAGTGTGAGACGGGCACCGAGAGGATGGTGCCCGCGAATCCAGTACGAAACGTGCTTCACACAACCAGACGCTCGGGGGCCGGCGGGCTCTGTGCACTTGGTAGCCTTGCGAGGCCTCTTCGCTGTCGATGCGCTCAAGACAGCCACTTGCGGACGCTCGCTGCGTAGTTTCGTGCACTGTTGCCCAGGATGACCGGTCAGCGGCCCGGAGGGAATATCGGCCTACCCACTGGCGAGCGCATCGTCCCGCTCGCACACGCTTCCGCATTCGGCGGATACAGGGGTACCCGCCGCCCCACACGCCTCTTTGCCTGCGCACTGTCTCCCCCCCGCTCTCTCTATTCCCTGGTACAAGCATCGATGCCAAGCTCGCCCGAATAGGACCTGCGCCGTGCCGCGAGGCCCGTGAAGCACTCGGACTCGAGACCCGGCTGGGTAGAATTGACAGAGCCGGGATGCATCATCCCATCCCGGCTCTGCCCTCCTTACCCACACCTCCCAATGACCGCCAATCGTGGGGTCCAGCACTCTCCAGGATAGAGCGGCATGAACATGCTGGTCCTTGACCTTCTTCCACCAGCTCTATCTCGGTCCAAGAGGTGTATCTGATTTGTGGAAAAAGTCCTTCTGACAGCCAGTCTCGGTGGACGCATTTTGGGGATCAGCAATAAAGGCACGCATTTTCCTTGTCGCGTTTCGATCTGAGTGACGGACCGCTGATTCCCATATGCACTCGCATCATGCGCCAATCGAGCGCACCAGTGACTGCACTTGCCAGTTAGTCGTTGGCGAATGCCTCGTCCTTCTCGTGGTGGCACATACTGCGTCTGACGTCGGCAACGTCTTCCTCTTCCCTCTAGACCTCTTTGCTCGGGGCCTAGTGTCCGTGTTGCTGTCGTGTCCTGGAGTTTTTCTGGCGTCCATGGATTCCACAACGCGACCCCCCCGAAGTTGGCTTGTCAACACCCCCTTGCCTCCCGCTTCATCCCCATCCAGTGCTCCCTCCTCCCTTGCACTTACTCCCCCTCCTCCCAATGGCCCTGGGCAATCGCCGCTGGAGGCGCCCATTGGCATCCCCGTCGTGTCACCGGGAGGCTCGCGCTCTTTAGGGCCCAACTCCCCTGCACATGACGGAGGTCTTGGCGGGGCGCCGGCAGGCGTCGCGGGCGTCGCACGGAGAGTGCTGGACAATGGCATGGATTTGGAAGTCGACGAGGGAAGCTGCACGGGTGGAAATGGAGCTTATGAGCGGCCCGTGTGCGGTGTCGACAAGGCGGTGATCACGGAGGTGTCTGCTGCGCTGCACGCCATGTACATCCGCCGCCGCGAGGAGGTCAAGCGGGCCGACGCGGAGCGCCCAGTCAATCTTCGTAAGAAGAATGGCATCATGGAGCAGAACCCGGCGTCCGTGGCGGCTCGCGGCGTGTCTGTAATCGCACGGCTAGCCGAGGGCGTGAAGGCGGATGCAGCTTCTCAACGCGTGCGGCTTGCTCGTCTGGGAAGTTTGAGCGCCGCCGACCACGCCTCTACCCCTGCTTCCCAACATCCCGTTCCACCAGCGTTGGGCTCGACTTCACCTGCCCTCACAAATGCGGCCAGCGGTATGGCGTCGAACTCTGCCGGTGCCTGCCCGGGTTCTTCGTTTCTGGCGTCTGTGCCCGCGGTGGCAGCGGCACCGCAAGATCCTCCTCGCACACCTGGTTGTGCTCCTGCCCCTGTCCCCCCCCCCAATGCAATCAACGCTGGTACGCTTCCCGCAGCACTACCTCCTCATCAAGCTCCGACCGGTGGCACCAACCACAGCCTCGATGCGGCCGTCGCCGTCTCTGCAGCGTTGCCAGGGTCTGGTTTGCACGGTGGGGCAGAATGGTCCACGGTGCCCATCCCGCGCATCAAGTCGTGTCGCGACCTAGCGGCGCTCTGGCAGGACGGCACCCTTGCCGATGGTCGGGTGCTCCTGTCTCATTCACTTGAAGTACTTTGCGACAAGGACGCTAGACAGCGGCTCTACCCTGGACGCCTTCTCCGCGCCGTGGCCACAAGAAGGACGAGGTACATCCGAGTGTGTACCGAAATCAAGAAGGAAGGTGGCATCAACGAGTTTGAAGCCAAGTGGGGCAGCGATGTCATCATCAGCAAGGTGTACCACACATTGACTGCGGGACAATCGAAGGGAAAGAAAAGAAAAGAATGAGCACTCCGCCAGCCTCTGGCATTGTTAGAAAGAGAAGAGAACCGAAGCACAAAGAGAAATCTTCCGGGGCCCCCCGCCCAAACTACGCATCGCCACAGTCGCCCAACCCGTCGACGCCCTCGAAAAGAGACGCTAACCGCCCGTCGCGCCAGGATGCATGCAGGCGCTGCAACCGACCGCCTTCTTATTGCCACGCCGGCGGCCCCCACCATTGGCCCTACGCACGGCGGGGGGCGTCGGAGGCGCGGAAGGCGTCCAGGGTGGCGGCATGTTTGGGAAGGACGGCGGCGGCGGCTTTCACACGCGCCGCCAGCGGCATAAGCCCATCAGCGGCGCCAGCCGTCGGCGGCTCAGCCTGCAGATTACAGACGGCGGCGCAGTGCGCCACTTTCCTTGCACGCACCACGGCCGTGAGTGGCACCTCGGACAACTGCCGCTGCACGCCCCACGTGGGCGAAGGCAAAGCGTGCCCTGTCCCTTCATCCACTCTCACCTTTCTGACGACCCCACCCAGAATATGCGCAGGAGGCTGCCACTGACGCAGCTGGTCACAGTCGTGAAGGTGGGGCTTCCCGCCATCAGCACGACCGGCGGCGGCCACCCTTCGACGGCGTGTCCAAGAGCGTATTGACAACGCCGTGCCAATTGCATGTGGGTCCGCCGCTGCCACAACCGCTGACTTTGCGTACCAGTACCACACGATGCACAGAAGCAAGCGTCGGCGTCGCTTCGTAGAGCCTGCCGACGGCGGGCTGGCGGGCCACTTCCCTTTGTGCGCGCCGCCACTGTGAGGGTCGCCGCCTCCGCGAGGGGCTCTGACAGCATCTGTTGCCGACAACACCTCGCCAGGAGCCTGGACGCGCGCCGCTTCGACCTCCCGCAACCCCACCAGCTCGGCGTCCCCTCCCGCGCATTAAAGCAAGCGCGAATCGCAACGAACAGCGTCGGAGCACAAAAACCCAAAAAGATGCGACAAAGCAAGCGCCACAAAGGAGCAACATGCACTCGACACGCCGAGACCCCTGACGCACAACCACTCGCCGCCTGACACCTCTGGTGCCGTGCGTCACGCCGCTGCCTTCGCCGTGCGGCGGTGCCCGCGGCCGCCTCTGTGGCGGTGATGGCAGCAACGACGGCGTCGGCACCATCGCCGACGCCACGCCACTGGCGGTGCCGGACGTGTGGGGGGATGGAGGGGCGGGCGGGTAGAGGTTGCGGAAGTAACGACCGCCACAGAAGATGACGCGGCGCGCACGGGCGAGCGGCCTCCGCGAGCCGCTCCACTCGAGGACGCGCACGGCGCTGCCGGCGCGCACAATGCCGCAGGTGCGGTGAGCGTGTCCGACCCCGCCACCAAAAGTGGCGCGACGGTGCCCGCCCGCTGACGGGCCAGCGCCGCGTGCCCGTTTCCGTCGGCGTCGACGGCGGTGGGAGTGGCTGATGGCGTCCGCGTTGCCGCCGCCCGCCCCGACCGGCAGCGGTCGCAACGGCGGCCGCGACTGGCGGTCGTGCATGAGAGCGCGCCGAGCGCGCGGCCGCCGCCAGTTGCTACTCTCCGGCGCCGCGCGGTGGCATGGGGAGGGCGCAATCAAACGGCGGCGCCGACCGTCCGTCCCGACCGTCTGTTTGCCCGTCGGCGCTCCGCGAAGCGTGCGTGCGTTCCGCGGCGCGAGCTCGCCAGACGGTGTGCGCGTCGTGCCTCCCGGGACCGTGTCAGTGGCGCCGGGCTCATGGCGCGTCACGTGGCCGGAGGCTCGGGAGGCTGAGCTTAGCGTCAATGAGAACACGGCTTCGAAGGGTTTCGAGGACGGCGGCAGGTCGGGCGCTACCCCTGTTGCGGATGGCGCCCGCCGCGCAGTGGTCGTGTAGCAGTAGTGCGGCTGTGGCGCCCACGGCGTGACCAGCACTATCCCTGTGGCAGAGCGGCCCGTGGTCCGTCCGTCTCAGCCCTCGGCCCCGTATCAGAACCGCGGCTAGGACGCCACCCAGGGACCTTGATCGCAACAGCCGTTTGGGGGACGTCACGACGGCTGGGAGACGCGAGAGCTCCAACTCTTGCTCTGGGCGGCCACACGCCGACGCCCCCGGGTCCTCTCCAGTCTTAATAGAGAAGCTGCGGTCGGCGCCAGGACCCCACCTTGACAAGCACTCAATGCCAGCGGCGAGAGCCTCGAGCAGCGCCCGTCGCAGTCCCATGCCCACAGCAACCCCAGCAGCCGCGGTACAGACAATAAGACAGGGCCGCGCCATGATGCTCAGTTCGTGTACGACGCGGCTGCCTCGCGATTGTCAATTCGTCGAAGACGCCGCCGCTGACAACGCGGACGACGATGGTGACACACCCACCAGGCATGTCGACGCCGTGCGCCGACGCGACGGCCGTGCGCATCATCTCCGGCCTGAGACCTGACCACCTAGCAACCGGGAGATCTTGTTGAACGAAAAGAGCCTTGTCGACCAAAAGGAGGTCCATGACGACGAGCCCAACGCCCGCGTCTCGACCCCAGCCGCCGGGCACTCGCAGGGCGAGGAACTTCACCTGGAGAATACGGGTATTTGTCCCACCTCCATCCACGCCACCACCTTTGCCGACGCCGCCGCCGCCACCCGCGTGCGGCGACTGCCGCGACGACGGCGGCAGAGATAGCCCCTCTTGTCCATTCCCTCCCGCAGGGGCGGCAGTCAATCGAGATCTTCGCCGGGTGCCGCGCGAGGTCAGTACGCCAGTGGGTTTTCGTTGCGCCGCCCCCACCGGCACCAGCGCCGCCGCCCACAAACTACGACGCGTGCCCGTCCGAGGCGTGTCGCCGCGTCGGTTGCGGCGCTCACTTTGGCAACGTGCTCAATGGTGCGGGGTTCGCCGACGGCGGCCTTGAACGCCCCCGCCAACGCCTCGCCGGTCGGCGAAGGGAGGTGCGCCGTGCCGACCACAGGGGTCGGCGCGTGCCGGGGGGGGGGTGGCCGCCGCGCCCGCGTGCGCCGCCGACGCCGCCGGCGCGGCGGCAGGGGGTGGTCGGCCCACCGCGTCGGCGGCGGGGCGGCGCCCGCGGCGGCTGCGACACGTGGCCGTGGTGGGGGACGCGGCGGCCGTCGCGGGGGCGTCGTCCTTGCCGCCGCCCGCGGGCGCTCCGGCGGCGGTGGCCGCCACGAAGCGGGCCACGAGCGCCGGCTTAGTGCCGTCAGTCGGCCCGCCGCGTTCGGCGAGCGCGGCGCGCAGCCGCACGACGCGCATCTTTCTGGGCGCCACGAGCAGCCCTGCCCCCGAGTCGGGCGCGCACGCCGACAGGAAAACGACCGCGTCACGTGCGCCTGCCGGTAGCGGCGGCGGCGCCGCCGGTGCCGCTGCGACGGGGGACGCGGCGGCCCTCGCGGGGGCGTCGTCCTTGCCGCCGCCCGCGGGAGCTCCGGCGGCGGTGGCCGCCACGAAGCGGGCGACGAGCGCCGGCTTGGTGCCGTCAGTCGGCGCGCCGCGCTCGGCGAGCGCGGCGCGCAGCTGCACGACGCGCATCTTTCCGGGCGCCACGAGCAGCCCTGCCCCCGAGTCGGGGGCGCACGCCGACGGGAAACCGACCGCGTCACGTGCGCCTGCAGAGACTGCACAACGCATTGGGGCAGGGCATGGAGACCACGGAGCGCGCCGAGCCGGTGTCGGCGTCACTGACTCTTCAAATCAGCCGCTCGACAAACTACAGGCGTATCCGTAGGACTTTCCAACGAAATGTGCGGTGCGCAAGGACAGGTATCCACTTGATGAGTGCCACTGCTGGGGAGATCAGGACATAATTTGGAGATCGTGGAATTGGACTTTACTGTGCGGCACACTCCCGGTCTGTCCAAGCCGTCGCCGTCACGTCGCCCGCTGTTTCCTGCCTGGCTTTGCTTCCGTCGTTGTGCAGCTTTCAATGACTCCGCGTCCCACCTCCCCCCCCTGTGACGATTGCCACCTCACGCCGGCCACCTCCGGCACCTTTTCCGGTACCCATCCCGCCCACGGCTTCTACTGCCGAACCCCATCCTCCGAGCCTAGGACCAGTTCTAAGATGGCGACCGCGACCGCCAACGATGCCGCTCCTGCGCCTGCAGCTGAGGAGGTGGCTCCCGGTGGGGTGGGCAAGCGCACGCGTCCGCGGAAGATCCGCCCGCGGAGCCAGCGCTCGCGGGGAAGAAAACACGCCAAGAATCACAAGCATGGCGTCCGTGGTCGGGGCAAGAACAAGGCAGGCAGGACAAAAAATTCTCCCCCATCTGGCGGGTCGTCCACAAAGTCGTCGGCTGGCGGAACCTCCAAGCCGGCTGCCCCGGGTAGGCCGCTGATGTCGCCGGCCTCCTCCGACTCCGAGCTTTGGGAGTACGACTCTGACGTGGATATTTTAGCGCACGGACGCGTCGAGACCCCCCCATTGTCGCCACCCCCCACGTCTGCTTTAAGTGCTCTGCCTTTCTGCACTCCCCTTGCGCCCCCATCCTTGAGTTCCTTGCCTCCCCCACCTACCTCGCGTCTCGCGTCTGGCCCGGCTCTTCCTCACGTCCAAGTCCTTCCACGGCCGGCCGTAGAGCACGTCGACGTACGCAAAACACGTGACGAAGACGTTTGGGCGGCCGTGCGGAGAGGGCTGGCTCGCCCTGGCGCCGGGATTTTGTCGATGGCCGGCTTATTGAGGGACGCGGTCCTCCCATTGGTTGAGAGGGGGGTGACGCGGGTGGCGGCGTGGCAGGCCAAGCCTATCTTCAACTCCCAGTCGGTCGACGAGATGGAGGCCCTCGGCGCAGATGCCGAGTTCGGTCGGCGTCAAGCATTGCTGCCCGACGGACCTGCCAAAGAGGCAGTCGACGCTGCCGCCGGCAGCCTCTGTGAATTGATGCACGCAGCCTCTGGCAGGCGGTACATGGCGTCGCCCGCCAAGGTGCTGATAACCCTCCCTGGTGCCCCAAGGCAGACGCCGCATGGTGACACGGGTGATGACAAAGAGCTAGGCAACCCGCCCCGAATGGTGGGCGTCGTCATGGCGGTGGACGATCGGGCAGACCTAGACGCGTGGTTGGATGAGTACTGTGACGATGTTAACGACGATGGCATTAAGGTGGTAAGCAGTGCGCGAGCGCATCGAGTGCATATAACGGCGGGGGGCATCGTATTGTTTAGGGGTGACGTTATCCACCGTGGCGTGGAGAATGTGGGCCGTGCGCGGTACCTCCGCCGCGTCCACATGTACCTGCTGCTTTGCGATGGGTCTGAGAAGCTCGACTGGGGGGACGGTACCTGTCCTGTGGTGGAAGTGCCGTGACAGGTAGGTGCAAATAATTCTCCTCTATGTGCGCGCATGCAACGGCGCGCAGGCGGGATTGGGGTCCTCTGCCGCGTGGGCGTTGACACTCCCACACTGGGAGCGGGGGGGCCGGGGGGTGATGCAAATCGCGGCGGCGGCAGTGGTTGCGTCGGCGCTGTCTGCCTGGGGGGTGACAGGGACATACCGGGGGCAGCGGCGGGGGCGGTGGACTGGGCGCAAGCCTCGGACGGAAGCAGCAGCGACGGCAAGGCGGACGTGGAGGTCCAACGATTCTGCTCTCGCAAGCGGCCGACCTCCATCCCACTCCCGCCCTCGCCCCAACTCTCACACGCACGCGGCCGTCATCTCCGCCCCCCTTTCCACCCCCGTCACATCGCCACCGTACAAGGTGGCGCCGCGGCGCGGGAGACGAGAAACCGACAGTCCTTCACTCTGCGCCGCCGCCCGCTCGCCACCGCCACCACCGCCGCCGCCGACACTGACGGCAGCGCCTGGGGCAGCGGTGACTTCCGGGCGTGGCGCTCCAGCATCCTCCTATGGGGAGGAGGATACCCCGACAACCGTGGGGGGGGGTGGCATAGCATCGAACCCCACCGCCACTGCCGCAACCCCTGCAGCCGCGCGCAGCGAGGGCGACGGCGGCGACCCGGCGGGCGTCGGTCCCGCATCTGCGGTCTGCCCGTTTTCTGCCGCTGCCGCCGCCCGTGTCCGTGCCCACGCGTGCAGGCGCGGCGCGGCCGCCACCACCGGCACCACCGGCGCCGCCGAAGGCGCCAACGACACGGAAGAATGGCTTACAGACGAGTCGCTGCGGTGCACCGGCAAGGCGGCACTGGCTGCAGACGGCGCGGAGCGGCACCGCCGACGGCTGGGGCATCAAAGCCAAAGAGTGCCGCAGCGACGTCGCGCACCTCACGAGCGCCGGAAAGGCGGTTGCCGCACGGCGTCGTGGCCGTCGGGGTGCCGCCCCCGCCGTCGGCGCGCGTCGCGCCCGCCCGACCGCGAAGAGCGCGTCGGCGTCGCTACGGCGGCTGCTGCCGTTATGCACGCGTTGCTACGCGGAGGGGCGCCCGCCACGTGCGTCTACTACCGGCAGACGCTACCGTCCACGTGGCCGACTCGGACGAGGCGGTCGACGCAGCGCTCGCTTGGCTATGGACCACCGCCCCCACCTTGTCGCGTGAGCCGTGGCCGGGCGACGACACGCCAGCGGCGACCGCGGCCGGCCGTACCGCGGACGCCATCGATGGCTGGGGCGCGTCGGCGCGGCGGCCGCCGCGGCCGCCGACGTCCGCGCTCGCCTCAGACGCGGAGGACGAGGCCGACGCCGCCGAGGCGGCCGATTTGTGACGACCTCCCGTGCGCGCCAAGCATGCAGACGGCCTCGAAGCGTCTGCGGGGAGTGTGTGGGGGAACGCCAGGGGGGCGAT